>Ga0206829_10094_pt1 | contig 33776 bp, 30 predicted proteins | sample Alteio_BWOrgCont_75_FD_152862 | JGI IMG/M metagenome (GOLD analysis project Ga0206829, IMG submission 152862) | Enriched cells from forest soil in Barre Woods Harvard Forest LTER site, Petersham, Massachusetts, United States -... | ecosystem: Environmental > Terrestrial > Soil > Temperate forest >... | reverse complement strand
TTTAACCGAGATAAACCGAATCTTCCTTCTCATTTAATTCCACAAAAATATGCTCCTGCAAAGTTGTCGAAAGATTGATACCAGAAAAATCAGGGCTTACCGGATACCTTTTATGATTACGATTCACGAGCACTACGATTCTCAATTTCTTCAGCGGCATTTCGAGGAAAGGCTTCATAGCATAGATGAGCGTCTTTCCGGAATTCAAAACATCATCCACCAGAATTACGACCTTGCCATTAAAAGATTTTGAATTTTCAATATCGCTGCCCGACAGTTTGACCTCCTCGTTGAAAGGATTTTCTTTGTCGAGAATGACTTCTATCAAACTGACTTTTAATGGAGCGATTTCTTTCAAAGCATCAACGATTCTTTTTGCGAATTTATATCCCCCATGATGAATGCCGGCGATGATTATTTCAGATTCTTCAAAATTATCCTCATAAATCTGGTAAGCGATTCTATTCACCTTTTGCTTTATCTGAAGCTGATTTAAGATTAACGTTTTCTCTAATTCCATTTCTTTTAATAATTTCTAATCCTGTATTTTGGATGCAAAAGTAGGGAAAAATTGGGTTATGAGTGTTCTCAAGAAAGAAAACTGTAAAATAAATCCTCGTTTTTGCGCCGAAGGCAAAGGTAGCTTCCCTTTGTATCGGCGAGCGTGCGCCGATACAAAGGGAAGCTACCTTTGCCTTCGGCGAGCCTTCGCGGGTCAACTTACAGTTACCTTTTGCTTCCGCGCACATGCGCCGATGCAGAGGGAAGCTTCCTTTTGTACGGGCGCATGTGCGCCAATCAACTTACAGTTACCTTTTGCTTCCGCGAGCGTCCGACAGTGCAAAGGGAAGTTTCCTTAGCTTTTTAAAAGCAATTTATTACATGAAAAGCAGCTTTAAGAGCCATTGGGGTATCTGATTTAATATTTCATCAAGCTAAAAGCACTCCTTATATGTCTACCGTGTACCCACATCTTTTTATTAAGGAAAAAGGAAGAAAAGAATAATGAATATTGAACAAGGAATTTTGAATATTGAAGTTCGTTAACGAGTCGTATGCTGACTTCTTTTCTTCTAAATTTAACCTTCTAAATCAATATTCAAAATTCCTTGTTCAATATTCATTATTGCTTTTTTTAATTTAAAAGATGTGGGTACACGGTAGTTATATGTATGACAACTTTTTTGTTGTCATATTAAGTCAAAGAAATAAAAATGATTCTGAATTGTCTAAAAACACTTATGCCTCCCTGCTGAAAAGAAGAATTTCTTATAATAAGGTTCATCCAAATCACTCACCACAACGCCTTTGGCAGAGCTGGCATGGATGAATTTATTTTTGCCAAGATATACCCCGACATGAGAAATAGAGCGACTGTGAATCTTGAAAAACAACAAATCTCCCTCCCTTAATTCAGATTTTTTGATTGGAAATACATCCCTGTAAATGTCATCGCAGGCACCCGAAATATTGATATTATAACAACTGTCATATATAATGGAGGCAAAATCCGAACAGTCTATTCCCTTCTTCGATCTGCCGCCCCAGTGATATGGCGTCAGGAGCCAAAGGCAAGCCGTCTTATACAGGTTTTCATTGGTAATGGTATCTATTGGGAATCCTAATTTATGGGAATAATAATAGCATTTGCCAAGAAAATTTTGCTCAACATCTGTGGTGTCAAAGACCATCTTTGCGGTATCCCCTTGGGAATAAATCATGCTCGAAAGAAGAAGAAGAATGCTTACAAATAATGCTCTTTTCATGGGTGCTAAATTACAAATTAACAGGCAAAATGATTCATGAATTTACAAGAAATTTTCATCGCCGATTTTGTCAATCCAAAAATTATCCGTAACTTTGCATAATTATTCTCAATAAACACTGTTGTCAAAGCAATTTTTTCTAAGGTAAATTAAGTAAATAAATAACAAAATATGAGACATCCAGACTGTTACTTTCACGAATTTCATCGCCCAGGAACTAAAGTAGAATTATATCTTGAAAATAGTCGAGAACCTATGGTTGGTGTCATCGTCAGGCTGATTCCTCATATTGCCAAAGTCATAAATGGGAAGACGCATTCCATAGCAGTGGTGATTTTTGTAAAGGATGAAGATTATTTCGAATATTCCCAAACCGAACAAACTAAAGTTGACAAAGATAAATATGGAATACGCATCCCTGCCGAAACCATTGAGAAGGTAGAATTCCAGATCAGCAAAATGGTTTTTTAGATTCCTTATCTTATAGGATAAGAGCCTCGAATTATATAAATCGAAAGAATGATTCGAGTAATTAATGGCTTCTTATTCCTCCAATATATTACCAGAAATTTTTCAAGAATCAAACCCATTTTCCAAATAATTAATCAAGGAAATTTGCTGGTTAACAAAAAGAATGATATATTTGCAGCCCCAAAAAAAATAGGGATATTAAAAATGGATACATTAAGTTATAAAACAATTTCTGCAAACAGCAATACCGTCACCAAAGAATGGGTGATTATTGATGCAGAAAACATGGTGCTGGGAAGACTGGCTTCCGAAGTTGCAATGCTCCTTCGCGGTAAAAGAAAAACTAATTATACTCCCCACGTGGATTGTGGAGATAATGTAATTATCATCAATTCGGAAAAAGTAAAACTTACCGGAAAGAAAATGGAAGATAAACAATATGTGTCGCATACGGGTTATCCAGGCGGACAACGTTTTGTGTCTCCTAGAGAAAAGATGGCAAAGAAACCTACATGGGTTATTGAAAAAGCCGTGAAAGGAATGTTGCCTAAGAATAAATTGGGAGCCGAATTGTTTCGTAATCTCCATGTTTATGCTGGAATGGAACACCCGCATGAAGCCCAAAAACCTACTGCAATTAAATTATAAAATACAAAATACAAATGGAAATAATTCACACAATAGGAAGAAGGAAAACTGCAATAGCAAGGGTTTATATGCAGCCGGGAACCGGAAATCATACCGTAAATAAGAAGGAGTATAAACAATATTTTACAACTTCGATTCTGCAATCCAAGATTAATCGCCCATTTCAGGTACTGAATATTTTAGATACCTATGATGTTACAGTTATTGTAGAGGGAGGTGGAGTTACAGGGCAAGCTGAAGCCGTTCGATTGGCTATAGCAAGAGCTTTGGTAAAATCAAATCCTGAAAATAAGCCAGCTTTGAAAGCCAAAGGATTGATGACAAGAGATCCAAGAATGGTCGAAAGGAAAAAACCAGGTCAAAAGAAGGCAAGGAAGCGTTTCCAATTCAGTAAACGATAGAATTTAAATTAATAACACTAAAATATAATAAATGCAAAATTTAACGCACGATGAATTATTAGATGCAGGAGTTCACTTCGGTCATCTGAAAAGCAAATGGAACCCTAAGATGGCTCCTTATATACTAATGGAGAAAAGCGGGATTCATTTGATTGATTTGAACAAGACGCTTGTTAAATTGGATGAGGCTTCTCATGCAATAAGACAAATAGCAAGGTCTGGAAAGAAGGTACTTTTTGTGGGGACCAAGAAACAAGCCAAAGATATTATTTCTGCAGAAGCTCAAAGAGTTGGAATGCCTTATATTACAGAAAGATGGCCCGGAGGAATGCTAACGAATTTTGCGACCGTTCGTAAGTCTGTTAGAAAAATGTCTGGATTTGAAAAGATGGAAACAGATGGAACGTTCGCTAATATTTCCAAGAAAGAAAGATTGCAGATCACCCGTCAGAAAGCGAAAATGACAAAGTATCTCGGAAGTATTTTGGATTTGAATAAACTTCCAGCGGCATTATTTATTGTTGATATTTCAAGAGAACATATTGCCGTGAAAGAAGCTTTGAAATTGAACATTCCAACCTTTGCAATTGTAGATACCAATACGGATCCTTCCTTGATTGATTTCCCAATTCCAGGAAATGATGATGCGACAAAATCTATTGCTTTGATCGTTTCTATGATCGCAAATGCTATAGAAGAAGGTTTAAATGACAAAAAAAATGATAAGAATGCTTCTGATAAAGCTTATGAAGCTTCGCAAGAAGAGGGCACTGGGGTAAAGGTTATCAATACTGTTGAAGTGGAAGACGATGAAACCACATCTGTTTCTACAATAGCTGCCGGAAAAGCTACAGGAAAAGTGCTGAGACCAAGACGTGGTGATAAGAAGGAGTAACCTTCTTTGAAATAAGAAACAAATAATAATAAATAACAAAATAAGATGGAAAATACTATAAATATTACCGCTACCGATGTAAATAAATTAAGAGGCATGACCGGTGCGGGGATGATGGATTGTAAAAAGGCTTTGATGGAAGCCAATGGAGACTTTGAAGCTGCAATTGATTTCTTGAGAAAGAAAGGTCAAAAAGTTGCGGTTAACCGTTCTGACAGAGATGCTAAAGAAGGCGTAATTCTTGCTAAGACTACTGCCGACAGCACTCGTGGTGTAATGGTTGTGTTGAATTGTGAAACTGATTTCGTGGCGAAAACAGATGACTTTATCAATTTTACTAATCAAATTACTGACCTCGCATTGAATGAAAAGCCTGCCGACATTGAAGCTTTGAAGGCTTTGCAATTAAACGGACTTCCTGTTAGTGATCGTCTGTTTGATATGATTGGAAAGATTGGTGAGAAGATTGATATTTCCCGATTTGAAGTTGTTGAAGCTCCCTTCGTGATTGTTTATAATCATCCGGGAAATAAACTTGCTTCTATGGTCGGGTTCAATACTGTTGCAGGTGCCGAAGTTGGCAAAGATGTTGCGATGCAGATTGCTGCAATGGCTCCCGTGGCTGTTGATAAGGATGATGTGGATGCTACCATAATTGCTCGTGAAATAGAAATCGGTAAAGAACAAGCTCGTGAAGAAGGCAAACCTGAAGACATGCTTGAAAAAATTGCAATGGGCAAGCTTGCGAAGTTCTATAAAGAGAATACTTTGTTGAATCAATCATTCGTCAAAGAAGATAGCTTGACGATTCGTCAATTGCTGGAAAAGACTGAAAAGGGATTGACAGTAACAGCATTCAAAAGAATAAAGCTCGGATAGGCACTGACCTTATAAAAATGAATGTCCCGTTGATGGTTTATAATCAACGGGACATTTTTTTTTGGGGAACTTATTTTGGTTTCACTTGCCTCTATCATTTTTCTCTTAAGACCTGATTTGTTATTTTAAAGAATCGAATTCTTCTTTTGTGTATTCAGAAACCTGATGTCGAAACTTGAAATACCATTTATCAAATTCTTATTCCACAACCATCTTCCCGATGCCGATGACCTCTTTATTCTCATCAATGAGTTTATAGAAATACATGCCGCTTGCTAATCGTTCTCGGTTAATCGTTAATTGGGTATTTGTGCCTATGGGTATGCTTCTTACTTCCTGACCAAGAAGATTGTAGATGAATAAGGAGGGGTTATGATAGGTGCCTTGAAGGGTGAGGGTGGTAGTGGTGGTGAAGGGATTGGGGGAGAGGAGAAGGGAAGGGGATGGCGATGGCGATGTTATTGTATTAATTCCTTCATCATCATTTCGACAATAGACTTTAATTATTCCTCCACTATTAACTACTGTTGGCGGTGAAGTAATTATACAACCATTGGAAACATGTGTATGTGTGTTTCCAACTTGTGTAGGAGGGGAAATAACATTTATTTTAGTTTGATCTTGGTTACATCCACTATATCCATTTGCATCAGTCTTTACTAAATATAACATATAACCATAAGACAAATAATAAGATTGACCAACAATAATATATCCCCCATCAGTGGTTTGATGAACGTAGTATCCATAACTATGCTCATTATTTCCTTTATAACTTCTTGTCCATAATGTATCACCAATTGGATTTGTTTTTATTAAATAAGCATCAATAAGCCCTGAATCTGCAATATCAATATAACCAGAAATAATATATCCTCCATCAGTAGTTTGTTGAACTGAATAGCCCCATACAGGACCATTTCCGCCATAAATCTTAGTCCATAAAGTATCTCCATTTGCATCCGTTTTGATTAAATAAATTTCATTAAAAACAGAATCAAAACTATTTGTTACTCCTAATATAATATATCCACCATCAGTAGTTTGTTTTACTGAATTACCTTGTTCACCAACAGAACCATTTCCCCCATAAATTTTTGTCCATAAAGTATCTCCGAAGGCATTTGTTTTAATTAAATAAACATGCCGGACAGTATCTAAACTTGATGCCCATCCAAAACTAATTGTTTCACCGGTAATAATGTAACCTCCATCAGTAGTTTGTTGAACAGAATAACCCACATCTCCTTGAGTTCCACCATAAGTTTTTGTCCATAAGGTATCTCCAATTGAATCTGTTTTTATTAAATAAACATCAGCAGAATGGTTTATTATATCACCGAAACTTCCAGTATAACCAACAAAAATATATCCTCCATCCGTAGTTTGTTGAACTGAATATCCCTCTTCCCAATTTATTCCACCATAGGTTCTTGTCCATAAAGTATCTCCCATTGAATTTGTTTTTATTAAATATATATGATAATTTACTGAATCGAAACTATTTGTTCTTCCAACAATAATATATCCGGTATCAGTAGTTTGTTGAACTGAATAACCTTCATCATCGCCTGTTCCACCATAACTTTTTGTCCATAAAGTATCCCCGGTAGAATCTGTTTTAATTAAATAAACATCTTCTCCACCATTAATACCTTCTGTATAACCTGTAATAATATATCCTCTATCGAAGGTTTGTTGAACAGCATATCCGAAATTATCTCCAATTCTTCCATATATAATTTGAAAGGCTTCAGTCGCCTTTACAATTCCCATTCCCAACAAGATAAACACAAAAATCATCACCAAATTCTTTCCTTTCATATCAAATAGTTTTAAATTATTAAGGAGCAAAGTTATTAAATTTTATATTTCCCGAGAGCGAATTTTATTAATCGTTACGGTGGTGAACTTATTGAAGAGAAGGTCTCCTTTTTGATTGATTAGATTAAGAAGCATGATTTTGATTTTGTCTGTTTCATCAAGGGAATATCTTAAAAAAATCACACTTATCTCCTTCACTTTATGGGCAAATACCCATTCGCCAAAGTCTTTGTCTTCGGTGAGAATAATCCGGTTCATGTCTTTAGAAAGTTGAATGATTGCCTCATCTTTTATTCCCCAAAAATCTTCCTGAATAGAAATAACATCAATTTTATTTTCCCTCAATGCATTGATAATTGAGGCATTGACGTTTTCATCGGCAATAATCATTAGGTGGAGCTAATCATTTCCTCACCCGAAATCACTGCCGATGCATAATCAAGTGCGGCAAGAATATCTTCCTTCTTGAGATGCGGATACATCTCAATCATATCGGCTATGGTGGCTCCTTCGGCTAATTTTTTGAGAATAATCTCTACAGTTATTCTTGTTCCTTTGATGACGGGTTTGCCGAGCATTATGGTGTGGTCGGAGGTGATTCGTTCTTGGTAATTCATATTCTTATATATTATTTATGCTGCAAATTTATAAAAAAAGAAACATCCCCTCCGTTGGGCAATGAAAAAATGTGCATATATATAGGAGTCCCAACCCTTCAATTCCAATATCAAGTTTGGAAATAAAAATCTTTCTTCCAAAATTAGGATGCCATTACAATTTCTTTTCTTAGATTTGCAGCCCCAAACAGAATGGGGCATTTGTAAAATCAAAATTCAAAATTTTTATAGCAAGCATTTAAAGTCTTAATTCCTCAAAATAAACCGGCGCGAGAAGTCTAATCAATGAACATGAAAAACATCCAGCCGGTATGCTATAATCCATTTCCTTCCTTTTTCCTCCCTGAAAATTTCCTTGAATCACGAATTTGGGGTGCTGACAACAGGGAACATTCAGTTTTCCTGCCATTTGACAATTGTAAAGTCTCTGGTTACATATCTTTTCTGTCATTCCACAACCGTAAAGTGCCAGGAATAATATCTTTTTCGTCTTGCCCAAACCGTAAAGTCTCCGGTTACATATCTTTTCTGGCATTCCACAACCGTAAAGTGGCAGAAAAGATATTATTCCTGGCACTTTACGGTTGTGGAATGACAGGAAAACTGAATGTTTTTTCGGCAATCGGGAATGCCGTTTTCATCCCTATTATCGAATTAAAATTCCATATCACAAAAATTTTTAAATTATTAAATAACAAATTAAATTATTAAATCATGTACATTAGAATTACTTACCCTACCTCCAATGCGGGTCGCGATAACGCGGTAACAATTGGATTTAACAAATATGCCGCCACTTCTGACCCTACCAAACGGGTCTATTCAAGTGCTACGCACGATATGATGGTGGCTCAAAAAGTGCCTTATCATAATGCCAGATTGGATGAAATGGGCAAGAATGCCGCCTACTACGCCGCTGTCAGAAATGCGGATTTGCAGGTGAAATATTTGCATCAATTAGAATCTGAATGTATCCAGATTTTTAATTTTGGAATCGTCCGCATCATTAGCCCTTTGTATCTGAAAACGGACAGAAGTTTTTTTGGTCTTCCAATAGAAACCGGTAAACAGCCAAAACTGACTACAGAAGCCGAAGTGATGAATTTTGCTGTCGTGATATTTGAAGGCGATGCTTTGAGAATGGCAGTGCCGGGAGCCAACCCGATTTTGGTTGCTACCCCTGTCGAAATCGAAGCTCAAAGAGTTGTTGCCCAGACAGCAATTGACGCTCGTGGCGTGGCAAAGGAGGCGATGGATACTGCCGACAGATTGTTGGTAACATTGAATGTGGATTTTGATCTTTTGATATTGCAGATGTGGAAAGAAACGGAGACATTTTATGCTACCCAGGAAGAAACGGCGAAGCGCAACAGCTCTCGCGATTGGGGTGTTGTTTATGTAACTTATGGCAGCGGCTCGGTCATTACATTCACCCTTTTGGATTTTGATACACACCTCCCGATAGATGCCGCGAATGGTAAGGTAAATGAAAATGGGGATAGCAATAATTCTAATGCCGAAGGCGTACTTCCCTTGCATACCGCGGTGATTGGAAGTGCCCATATAACTTTCACGAAGCCTGGAATCTATCAGGAATTGGTTTATCCTTTGGTAATTGTTGATGAAAGTAATGTTTCATACACTGTCTATCTGAAGAAAGTTGTATAAGGATATAATTATCTCGAATTAATAATGAACCCTTCGATAAATTTATCGAAGGGTTTTTTTTATTAATTTATATAATTCTATGATAATGCCTTTTTTTGTTTAAGGAATAAATCTCTTCGTCCTTTCGTAGTTTTGCCTCCTCAATAATTAATTCTATATAAATTAAAACCATGAATCTATTCCCAACATATCTTAGCGTAGGTTTTGAAATTACTACCCTGCTGACGGTTTTTCTGTTTTATAAATCAACAGCAAAAGCAAAGACTTTGATAATCCTTTTGCTGGTCTGGCTTGGCTTGCAATGCCTGATAGCGCTATCAGGATTCTATACCAAAACAGATTCCTTCCCGCCAAGATTTGTGCTGGCTACTGCACCTGCATTGTTATTCATCATCGGGCTGTTTGTCACTGCAAAAGGTAGGCGTTTTGTGGATAGTTTAAGCCTGAAGAACCTGACCATTTTGCATACTGTCAGGATACTTGTCGAATTGGTATTGTATGGCTTGTTTTTGAGTAAAGCAGTTCCTGAGGTGATGACTTTCGAGGGGCGGAACTTTGATATAATCGCAGGATTGACGGCACCTTTGGTCTATTATTTTGGATTTATAAAACCTGTTCTTAATAAGAAAATAATCTTGCTTTGGAATATTATCTGCTTAGGGCTTTTGATGAATATCGTTGTCATAGCAATACTTTCGGCACCATTTACTTTTCAGAAGTTAGCCTTCGACCAACCGAATATTGCGATATTATACTTCCCTTTTATTTGGTTGCCATGTTGCGTAGTGCCGATTGTTTTCTTAGCCCATCTCGCAGCGATAAAGCAATTGACTAATCAGAAGAATCAGGCTGATTAGCTTCACCACAGATTGCTCGGATTAACACAGATTTTGTTCGACCGGAATCTGTGTTAATCCCTGCAATCTGTGGTGAAATTCTACCTTAATAAATTCTTGTAAACTAAGATTTCCACAAAATTCCCAGTAGAACCAATTAATCAGAAGAATCAGGCTGAATAGCTTCGAAAGGAATAGTTTCTGCATGAAAATAATCATAAACAATCTTGCCCTTTGCCTTCCCGATGATGGCTTCAATCTCCTCCAGCGTAGCCGTCTTTATCTTCTTGACAGATTTGAAATGAGAGAGTAATTTATCAGAGATACCTTCGCCAATGCCTTTGATATCGCCCAGTTCGGTTTTGATGGTGCCCTTGCTTCTTTTGTTGCGGTGATGCGTAATGCCGAAGCGATGCGCCTCATCACGAATGCGCTGAATGATCTTGAGAGTCTCGCTTTTCTTGTCTATGTATAATGGAATTTTATCCCCTGGGAAGTAGATTTCTTCCAATCGTTTTGCAATGCCTATGATGCCTACCTTGCCCATTATTTTGAGCTTCTTCAAGCTCTTGATGGCAGCACTCAATTGTCCTTTGCCACCATCAATCACTATCAGATTCGGGAGGGGTTGTTCCTCATCAATCATGCGCCTGTATCGGCGATAAATAATCTCTTCCATAGATGCGTAATCATCAGGACCCACAACTGTTTTTATGTTGAAATGGCGGTAGTCTTTCTTGGAAGGTTTACCATCCTTAAATACCGTCATGGCAGCCACCGGATACTCGCCCATGATGTTTGAATTATCAAAACATTCAATGTGTTTTGGAGGATCCATGAGACGCAAATCCTTCTGCATAAGAGCCATCAGCTTATCAACCTTTAATTGAGGATTGAGCTTCTCATACTGATCCATTTTTTCCTTCATATAATACTGCACATTCTTCTCCGAAAGAGCCAACAGATGCTTCTTATCGCCAATCTTAGGAACAGTAAAGAGCACGCAGGGAATCTCCAGATCAATCTCCATCGGCAAAATAATTTCTTTGGAATCAGAATCAAAACGTTCGCGCAATTCGACAATGGCAAGGGCTAATAATTCTTCATTCGTCTCATCCAATTTCTTTTTCATTTCTATCGTGTGAGCCTGTATTATCGCACCATTCACGACTTTGAAGAAATTCACAAAGGCATATTCATCATTGGTCGTTATGGTGAATACATCCACGTTATGAATGTTAGGATTCACGATTACCGACTTACTTTTATATCGCTCCAATAACTCAATCTTTACCTTGATTTGATGAGCATTCTCGAATTCAAAACGCTCTGCAAACTTCTTCATCAAATCCTCCAGATGAGCAATTACGGAATGAATATTTCCTTTTAAAATCTCTTTAATTTCTTGTATGGTTCCATCATAATCCTCCCTCGTTTGGAAGCCCACACATGGACCTTTGCAATTCTTGATATGATATTCCAAACAGACTTTGAACTTATTGCTTTCGATGTTTTCCTTTGATAATTTAAGGTTACAATTCCGAAGTTTATACAATGAATGAATCAAGTCCAGCAAGGTATTCATCATCTTCACATTCGGATAAGGACCGAAATATTGTGAGCCATCCCTCACGAATAACCGAGTAGGAAACACACGTGGAAACTCCTCATCCTTGATACAAATCCATGGGAAAGTCTTATCATCTTTTAATAAAACATTATAGCGAGGCTGATATTTTTTGATGAGATTATTCTCCAGCAATAAAGCATCCAGTTCAGTATCCACCACAATGACTTTCACATCAGCAATACGCTTTACTAATATCAATGTCTTGCCATTATGGGCGGCACTTTTCAGGAAGTAAGATGAGACACGTTTCTTCAAGCTCTTCGCCTTCCCAACATAGATAATCGTCCCTTCCTTATTGAAATATTGATATACTCCAGGTTTATCCGGAATACCTCTGATCTTGTTTCTTAAAGAAGCTTTTTTCATCTTCCTGGAAGTTTTATTACCCTGTTAGTTAGCAAATGTGAACAGATAATTCACGATGAAATTCCAGAACATGACGACGAATACCGCGGTGAGTTTAGAAAGATAAAAATGCTTCTCTTTCCAGCCATGCATAAACCAGAGTATAGCAAGACTGATTAATAAACCTACTACAGAAACACCAATAAACTTGGTATATTCAACCAAAACTTCTTTGTTATGACTCTGGAAAGTCCAGACACGATTGAGGAAATAATTTGAAGTCGCAGCAACGCTGAATGCCAAGCCACTTGCGAAGTATTTATGCCAATGCGCCTTCTCTTTCATGAGATAAGTCAAGCCGAAATCAATGATGAAGCCGGTCACTCCGACCACTCCGAATTTTAAAATCTTATCTATTAAATCATCTGATATACCGAAAATCATATTGCGTTATTTTGTTTTGAATTTAATTGGAACGAAAAAAGGAACAATTTATATTGTATTACTATCCAGATCAACAAAGCAGGTAATGCCTTGAGGGAATATGGAATCACATAGTTTACCCGAATGTATTTCGGGAATATATCTGTTGGGGATAAGGAGGTAAGCATGAGTGCAAAGATGATTAAAATAAGGGAAAAGGGTTTAATGTCTTCTGAAACAAACCAGATTGCCATGCCGCATAAGGCAATGATAAAGGTCGGTGATTCAGCTTTGTGATTGAAGATTATGACCCATATCATGATCGAGGCGAGGTATAATATTCTGAAGATAGGCTTGCTCCATGATTTGATATTCAGCATCGGGAGGCAAAGGATTATTGCTCCGATTAATTGGATGTAAAGTTTATTGGTTTCGATACCAAACCATGATTTTAATATTCCCATGACAGAGAATCCCCAGGAGATACTTTGATCATTGGCAAGGAGAGCAAACCAGCTTTTATAAAGAAAGATTAATTGCTCAAAAGAAATGGTTAATAATGGGAGGAAGAAAAGAATTGCACTCCACATAACTGTATAAAGAATGAATCGAATTCTTCCTGGATAAAACAAAAACATAATTATCGCCACTATGCCGAATAGCTTGATATAAGTAGATAATACAATGCAAAAGGCAGCAAATAACAAGTTCCTATTCTCAAATGCTGTGAACGTAAATATCATTAATGCCGCTATCAAAGCATTGCTCTGACAATTCTGGATTGAAGTGAGCATCTCAATAAATACCAACCAAAAGATGATGGCTTTTTTAGTATTGTTGAACGGTAAAGATTTGATAGCGAAAAATAATAAAAGGCTGTTGATGAGATTCCAAATAATGACTCCAAGTATCACAGGCATTGCTGCTATCGGAGAGAATATCAAAGCAAAGACAGGACTGTATTTATAATAATCTAAATCTATTCCCTGGTAGCTCTGCGACCCATATAAATCATGATAATTAATGAGATTAAAGAAGGAAGTTTTGAAGATCAAGAAGTTCTTGATGTGATCTAATCCGAGAATGTACCGATGAATAGAAGCAATGACAATAACCAAACTAAGAATTGACAAAAAAAGAATTGACAATTGACAATTGACAATTGACATCCATCGTGATTTCAAAGACTTTTCTTTATTCTCTTTCATTGTCAACTGTCAATTTTTTTGTTTGACTTAGTTGTTTTAATTATTGAGGTTAGCATTCTTAAGAGTTCTTTTATATCTATGGATATGGAATTATAACTTTTTTCGTCCATGTGTTTTGAAAGATACAAAAGGTCAATCCAATATTCGGTTTCATTCGCTTCTTTTAAGGCTATTGAAAGCTTGTGGATAAAATCAGGAGTGCTTTCAGCTTGTTCTGATTCCCGAATCATAGCACCTATGGCAGTGCCGCTTCTCATGAGTTGTTTGCTCATGATATATTCCTTTTTCTTAACTCTTAAATACTTATACATTTCAACAATTCTTAATGCAAAAGCAAAGGACTTATCCTTAACAATATTTTCTTTCATGATTATATTATTTATAAAATAATTGACTCCGAATTAATCGTTCGCATGTCAATTGTCAATTATCAATTATTTCCCCTTCTCCTTATACTCCTTATTCAAGCCCTCCAATAGGTTTCTGGTAATATCCAGGCTGTCATTGGCAAATAATATTCCACCGCCTTTGGTATATCCGAGAACATAATTATAGTTCTTGCCGCCTACATTTCTTTTGAGATATTCACGGATGGCATTGAAGAGTTTATCATCTATTTCCTGTCCCTTTTCCGAGAGGCTGGCACCTAACTTTTGCTTATAATCCATCAGCATTTCTTCCTCATCTTTGAGTTCTTTCTCCTTCGCCTGTATTTCATTTGGAGTCATGGCTTTGGCTCTTTCCTGGAATGATTTCACCTTGTTTTGAAAGGCTTCTCCTTTGGCATTGAAGTCTGCTTCCGCCTTTTGATGACGGTCATCAAGTTCTTTTTTAGCATCAACTATGTATTGATAATTTGCCAGCAAAGAATCCGAATTGACAAAGACTATTTGTGAAGGTTTCTTGGAATCCAAAGAATTCCCTGATTTCTTTTCCTGGAAGTGCATATAATAAAGGATGCCCACCGCGACGATTAAAACGCCATTCAATATTAACGAAAGATTTTTCATAAGATAAATTTATTTGATTTATTAAGCCGGCAAAAGTAGGAAATAAGTAATACATCCTTTGAATACTAATCATTATCGTTTTGTTGTTAAACCCGAAAAGGCAACTGGTTTGGTTCCAATGTCGATTCTACAATTCAATCAAAGATGATCGACAATATTACCTACATTCAATACCTTGATAATGCTATAAATACACAACCTGTTGTTCCGGAATTCCATACCAATGCTGCTTGTTCGGGGACTTGTCCGCTTGTTATTTCAAGTATTTCCGTTACTAACGTAACCTGTGTCGGGGGTACTAATGGAACTTTAACAGCAAATTTAAGTAGTGCCATTAATCTGTATGCTATTATACCGAATGGATTCCAAATTACTGACTTTCTTTAAAGCAAAAGATGCAAAGGCTTTGCGACTTTTGCGAAAAACCTTTGCATCCTTTGCGGTTATTTTTTTTTCAGAAAACCTTTTACGTTTGGTATATTTTCAGAATACCTTTATTCGACAACCATCTTGCTTTGCAGGATTCCATCCTCACTTTGAAGAATCACCATATACATTCCCTTTGCTACCGATGAAAGATTCAATTGATATTGATTTTCACCAATGGCAGATGAATAGGTGTCTGATTGAATGATTCTTCCCGTAACATCTATTAATCGAATGTTATAATTTGTTTCTGTTCCTGTAGTGAATGCAATAGTTGCCTGGGCATCTGCGGGATTCGGATATATGGTAAATGCGCTGGCTATAGTTTCCGTTTCGCCTTCCTCTAACCGTGCCGAAGTGGTGAAGGTATGAATGGCGCTCATTCCTGAATTTACAATCGCATTGGCATCGCAATTAGTTCTGATTTCCCAATCATAAGATGTATTATGAATCAAATGAGAGAAGGTGTAATGATTGTTTGGAGGGAAGGTATAACTTGTCCATGCGTTGGCATTGTGAACACTTATTGATATGGTGAAATTGTAATAGCAAGCAGGAAGATTCCAATGTACCATAGCATACGTGGCAGCAATGTTAGTAACTGTGGTGGGGGGGAAGGTCGGAATGGCGCAGAAGGAGGTAATGGTAGTAGTTGACACTCCAGAACATCCATTGGCACTGGTAACAGTAACTGCAAAGGATCCGCCTGCATTAATTGCAATATCTTGAGTCGTTTCTCCTGTATTCCAAATGTAGGATGGAAAAGCGGATACACCCAATGTTGCCTGACCACCGTCACAAAGATTGGAAGCATTGCTTTCAACAATGACAGGGTGTGGGGAAGGCACAAAAGATACTGATTTATGTGCAGTAGCTGTACATATTCCACCATTAGAAATGGTAACATAATAAATGCCTGTCGCTACCACAGTTATTGATTGTGTAGTGGCACCGGTACTCCAATAATAAGCCCCGTAAGTTGAAGCTGTAGATAGCGTGGATGTACCCTGTCCATCACATACTGCTGTTGGTCCATTGATAATAACAGGTATCGGAGGTACAGCACATGGAGGACTGATAAAATTGCCTAATGAAGATGGATTGTTGCCAACAGGAATGGTTGCTACAACATGGTTGTCAGAGGTGCGAATCACACTCACCGCATGACCGAATTCATTGGTAACATATACCTTGCTTCCATCTGGAGTAACATTGGTATTATAAGGATTTGGAAGGACGATGACATTAGCTGTTACGGTATTCGTAGCAGTGTTTACGACACTTACGGAATCTGCATTGTCACCGTTATTCGTCACATATAATTTACTTCCATCAGGAGTGCAGGATAAGCCATAAGGACCCGCACCAACAGGGATTGTAGCGGAAACAGTGTTCGAAGCAGTGTTAATCACACTCACAGTATTATCATATTGATTTGCGATATAAACCAAACTGTCATTCGGGCTTACACAAACTGCAAAAGGACCCATGCCCACTGGAATCACGGCAGCAACGGTATTCGAAATCGTGCTGATTACACTTACCGTATTATCATTGTCATTCAAGACATACACCGTCTTCCCATCATGGCTGATCGCTAAACCAATAGGGAGATTCCCTACCGGAATCGTAACAGGGACCGAATAATTAGAAGCATCAATAACGCTCACGGTGTTAGAACTATCATTGGCAACATACACCATGCTCCCATCAGGAGTTACAGCGATACCCCAGGGATTTCGACCCACAGTAACAGTAGCTATCACCCGATCAATAGCGGTGTTAATCACACTCACTGTCGTATCGCCGTTATTAGCAACATATACTCTGCTGCCATCAGGATTTACTGAAACACCGATGGGCGTATTACCCACGGGGATCGTGGCATTAACCAAGTTGGTCATCGTATTAATAACCGAGACCGTATTATCGCCATAATTGGCAATGTATGCATTTTGGGCATTAGTATTCATTACACAGAAGAACACTAAAACAAGGACGATTGTTGAAATTACATTTTTCATTTTAATAAAATTTAATTTGTCCTACTCATAAGGCTTTTCAGTTCCGCCCCGTTTTTTCTTGTGGTCACCGGACTCCACACGTTGAAACATTTTTGTAAAATCATTTTCACATAAAACTAAAGTTGAAAAATTGTTTCCAAAATCCATTCCCCAAGCAAATTTACTATTGGAAGGCACCTGCCTGATGCCAAAATCCATTGCAAAATGCAAATCTTTATTTTAAAATGAAAGGGCAAAAGAAGTAATGTGACCTTAATAATCTTCATCATCGTCCTGTTGCACCACCGCAAAAAGCGGATGGTATCACAAGACGAAACTATTATAAAGAATCCAACATTTTTTAGGAATGGATCACCTGTCGGATGTTAGGCTCAACCTTACAGCAGCAGGGTGCGGCTATCAGATGCTTGGTCAGCCGAATGGTATAAACTATAGGAAGTCCAATTATCAAAACCCTTCAGGAGAAAAACCTGAAGGGAGCGTGGATAGGGTCACCTTTAAGGACTTAGGTTCATCGTCCTGTTGCACCACCGCAAAAAGCGGATGGTATCACAAGACGAAACTATTATAAAGAATCCAACATTTTTTAGGAATGGATCACCTGTCGGATGTTAGGCTCAACCATACAGCAGCAGTGTGCAGCTGTCAGATGCTTGGTCAGATGCAATCACATAACGATGAAAGAAAGAAGCCGGACTGGCAGGCTTTAGCCTTCCTGAATGGTAGTAAGTTTTTTTAATGTTGTATTTAAGAAGGTATTATGATTAATAAACGTGCAACCATACAGGAAGGCTGAAAAAGCCTACCTGTCCGGTTTCATCGTCAGAAAGGATAATGGATAGTACCCTTCAGGTTTTAGGTTCATAGGGAAGGGGAATTTAAAATCTACTTTGAAAGAAAGATAAAAGAAGGGAAAAATAAGATGTCTGTAATCAATGCTATCCGGAATAAAATCATTCATCGAATCTTTGCTTGTGTCAGAGATAATAGACCTTACCAAAAAATATATTTATATAAATTTGTTTAATCCATAGAAATCATACAGGAAGGCTGAAAAAGCCTACCTGTCCGGTTTCATCGTCAGAATGATTAATCTCCACGTTCCTTTCGGCTTTCTGAAAGTCCCGTTCGTACGGGGTTCTGCGGAAAGGTATTAAACTATAGGAATTCCAAATATCAAAACCCTCAGGAAAAAAACTGAAGGGAGCGTGGATAGGATCACCTTTGAGGACTTAGGTTCACCTTTTAGGATTTAGGTTCACCTTTTAGGACTTAGGTTTATAATTGTGATTCTAATTATTTGAACGTAATATTCCAATCCTATTTCTAATGGATTCACAAATATTTTCTAAATGCTGTTCACCTTCTTTAATTTGACTTTTAATATATTCCTGTTTCCAGGAAAAACCATAATCTGTCAATTGACTTGTCATGCTCAACATAAGACTTTGATTAATAAATTGTCTGACATCAACATATACACTTTTAGGGTAAAAGGGTTCGTTCTCTCTAATAAAATCAAACATATTTGTCAGAAGTGGGATTAGTATTTCTATTCTTTCTTGAACCTTTCTTGAAAATTCTTTTATAGCTGGATCATTTTCATTTTTCGCTTTATCATATTTGGCATGGTCTAATTCAAATTTGTTAAGCTCATGCATAATAAAAGTAGCTTTAATCCAAGTATCCTCATAAAGCTTAAATTCCTTTTCAAATTGAAGTTTATGAACATGGATGCTTTTTTGATTTTCAGATTTCAAATTTTCAAGTTTGACTTGTTGAATATAGTTCCAAATTAACGAAATTAAAGCAATTATAAATGTCAATATTTGAAACCATGATAAAGTCCTTGGATTTAAAATACAGTTAAGCTGTATATCGAGATAAATATTCATTAGAAAATTTAGATACTATTTATAAAATTAAAGATTCATTGAAAGTTTCATAATCTACTGTTAACTCCTCTTCTTTTTTAATGTTTTTTAATGCATAAAAGTTATATTCCGTATCTGCCACTACATTCGGTTTTTTGGAATGATTTAGATACCAAGAGGGTGTCAAGACATTAAAATTAACAGGGCAGCCATATAGTTTTCCATCTTCTTTCTCAATGCAAAAATCGTCATATAATTTCATAATCTCTTTTGGTATTCTTTTTAGTTGTTCTTTCTTAATCCAAACAATTTTTGTCTCTTCATCACCATAAAAAATTTGTATTCCCTTTTTAATATCTTTTATAGCGATGACACCAACACCATGAATTTTTGAAGGCCCTATCCTTGTGTAAACACCATAATGTGGAACAATTTCTGAATTTTTATTTTTCTTATTTTCAGACATATAATTAACTTTTATTTTCGCTCTCTTTTGTTGAATTTGGAACTTGAAAAGAAATCCTTCTTCTCCAATACTCATCTGATGGCTTTTTTCCATCTAATTTCTTGTTTCCAATAAAAATTACTTTTGCTTCATAAAGTCCATTCTCTAATTGCAACCAACATCCAAAATGCGCACTTTCATCAGGTTCAATATAAAATATTGCTTTGGGATCATTTGGAACTTCAAAATCGTCCAAAAGATTTATTGAATTTAGATTATCAATTTTTGAATATTGTTTTTCCATCTCAAACCAATAAGAGGAATATAAATTTTTATTTACCCTTTTTACTTGCAATTCTAACGAATATTGCAATGTTTTTTCATAAGGGTCATTTTCATCATTGTATGCAAAATGACCTTTATTATCAAATCTATATTTTGCACCAAGTTTTACTTTGCCTACATTGTTTAAAATAGTATCGAGATAGACATAATCTTGGCCTTCAAAAACATAATTATACGTTATAATTTCGATATTAAGCTTTGTTTGGTTTTCTCTTTGCAATCCATATTTTCTTAATGTCAGAATGGCAGTAACTAATATAGTCAAGGCTGTAATTAAAGGTGGTATAATTATCCATAAAGATTGAGCCGATTTATCGTGATCAACAATTATATGATGCCAGTAGTGTAATAACATTTTAATTCATTTGAAGCCGCCAAATTAAACAAAAAACTATTTAAAAAGCCATATCCAATTTAAATTCCCTTACCAATCCTATCATTTCACCTCAATCCCCTCTCCCCACGCCACTTTCCACACTCCCACTAACCTTCGTCTTTAAAGAAAAAACCATATATCTATCCGATAAAACCTAATTATTCCTCTTTCCAACTCATTGATTTATAATACAAAATATCAACAAAGACCATTTGTCGGAGTTTTAGTCGTAATCCTCCAACTTTTCGTTGCATCCATCAGACTTTTCGTTGCTTTTATCCGACAGTTGGTTGTTATTCTCCAACTGTTGGTTGTAATTCTCCAACAGATGGTTCTATCACTCCAACTTTTCGTTGCATTCGTCCAACGGATGGTTCTATCTCTCCAACTTTTCGTTGCATTCGTCCAACAGATGGTTCTATCCATCCACTTTTTCGTTATATATCTCCAACAAATGGTTGCAACCCATTTTTTCTTACGTTTTGTTGTATTTTTTATGAAAATCGTTTCCATCATTTTATTTATTAAACTTTATCAATACCGCAAGTGCGGTTTTGATAAAGTCTATAAGATTAAAATATTTCAGCAATGATTAAGTTACTATAACATACGTAAATGCGCTGATACCTTGAGGTCCTTTGCGAGTGATGATAAAACCTGACAGATACTGCGAAGCTACTGTTCAGTTTTCTATAGGCAGATTCATTCCCAACATCGTCTTGTGATTGCGACTTTTCAGGCGCAACAACAAGATGATGAATATTATTATAACACTTCAAAGCCCCGATATATCCTCTAATCCGCTTCTTACGGACAGCCAAATCATTTCTGTGAATGCGGTGTCGCGCTTGCGGGTGAATTTGACGATTCCTGGTTTTAGATTGCCATGTTTGTCGGGGAGATTGTTTTTGTGAATCATAAAACGGTTGGCTAAGCGGGAGGCTATTTTGCGCCTTGTTATCAACTGCCATTTCTTCAGATTGGTAGATTCGATTTTCAAGTCTTTATAGATGGCATCCACCGTCCCGCTTGCATTTCCGGAATTAATCTCTACATCAAAAGCCAATGATTCTGCCATCCCTGACTTGATGCGCATGGGTTCGGCAATATCAAAGTAATGATTCAGACTCGTGAGATCCATAGCTCCGAATGTGCCCAAATATTTCAAGGAAAAATCTTCGGATGAAAGATGTAATTTCATCTTGATCTTCATCGGAGTGGCATGGTTAAAAATACAATCTACATGGATTATTTCATCCACCAATTTCTCGGTGTTATGAATCGAACCGTGGGTCATAATATTGATGGTCTTGAAATTGAGATTGGCAAATTTTCCTGCTGCATCAAACCTTTCATTGTAATCAAGATTGCCATCAACAATGATGATACTATCCATCCGCAAGGGCTTCTTAATCTTGGTATAAATTTCATTGGGCATGGGAGAAAATCCGGTATCTGTCTTGAATGGTTTATCTTTATTTAATAAAACTTCCATAGCAGGATTGGTGAGTTTGGAGGAGCGGATATAAAGGTTTTTGCCACTGATTAATCCGCTGCAATCAGCACCATGAAGTTCGATTTTAGGTATGGAGATTTTGAATAATGTTTGCCTGTAATTGCTTGCCGCGAAAACCTTTTCATCCTCCATCCTGGTATGGTATTCAAGGTCTTCGGCACACATCAAAGAATCGGATCCCGAGAGATGAACATTCTTGATGTTGATGTCATATTTGGAATCAGGAATGGTAATAAATACGTTCTTAGCATCAATGACATACCCTGAAAAATCATTCCCCTTAGGACCGCCATTAATCAAGTGTTTGAATTTGAAACCAGTGACACAGAAGCCGGTGATTTTATTATTCATAGCCGTGTCATTGTCAGCAAAACATATAGTATCCGTTTCCATCTTGCTACTCCAGAAGTTATAATGGAATACGCCAATCTTAATTTTATATCCCGGATATCCTTTCATGAAAGCGGTTTCTATCTTGCCTTTGATATAACCATTAAAAAACACCGCCGGACAAAACAAAAAATAGAATACTATAATAAAAACTATAGTGCCAAGAATGGCAGTGGAATAAATCAAAATGGTTTTACCCTTTCCGCGGGGGATTAATTTTTTATTTAGTTTTAATGGCTTCATGCAATGTTATATCGTTCCTTCAAAAGTTTTGCCAAGAACAATGTTGAATTACTCAACAACATTTATTCATCTCGCTTGTCAGGTATTATTTTCAAAATCTCTTTTTCATTTTTCCAAATTCTTTCCTATTTTGAAAAGAATTATTAAGACAAGAGCCCGGGATTCAATTATTCCCTTGTGAATTTTCATTTGGAATCGGTTTTGTTATCTCCTGTATAATACCATAAAAGCCAAAATGAATATTTATACTTCTGGATAATCAACAAATTTAAATACATTAATATGAAAATAAAGATACTGATTTTAGGCTTGTCATTAATTAGTTTGAATGTCTTTGCTCAAGTTGGTGCTGCAAAGTTTTCTGCTCTCTCAAATCATTCCTATCATACCCCAAATGGTAACGGGAATCTTGGTCAGACTTTCAATATGACTGCCTGTGGTTTGAACTATACTGCGGGGTCGGTTCGCATCGAAACACGCGATAATTACCAAACTGTTTACAGCTATCATTTAGGGAATGGGTTTCCGGATTCTTTGTTAATTAATAATGTAGTGGGCGGTTGCAATACTATTGTAAAGGCTTTTCTCTATTGGTCAGAATCTTATTATTCAGGCACCCTTCCCAATCAAACCGTTATCTTTCGAAACCCTTTAGGCACGGTGGATTCCGTTGCCGGAAGTTATATCGGTGTTGGTGGAAATAAATGCTGGGGCGAAGTCGGTTCATATGCTTTTCGGGTGGATGTAACTCCTTATATTATTGCTAATGGTTATTATAATATGATGAATGTTTTGGGTGTTGCCAACCCAAGTCGCGAAGTTGATGGCTTTACTTTATTGGTGATTTATCAGGATGCTTCGGCGAGTTATGAAGGAACATTAGTTATTGATGATGGAGCTAATACTGTTGATGGTGGTGCGGCTTTGGGCAATGTTACTAACTTTACCGTCTGCGGAAATCCTGTTAATGAAAGAGGGTTTGTCATAGCTTCGGATTTGCAGGATAATCTTACTGGTGACTCGATTATTATAAATGGAACAACGCTCGTTTCTCCGCAGGATTTTTGGGAAGATGATGATTATTCCACGATATATCTCACCGGGCAAACCACTTCTGAAATGGGTGCCTCATCAACGAATGATTGTTTCATGATTATAGCAGAAGGCGTGTATTATCAAACTACTTGTCTTGGGTGTATGCCTTCTGCATTGCAGGTTAATCTGGCTGCTATCAATACTTCCTGTGATACTTCGCAACTTGGAAATGCTTCTATAAATATAACAAGTGGATCTCCCCCCTATACCATTAATTGGTCAACCGGAGCCACGAATGTTACCTCAATAAATAATCTGAATGCAGGCAATTATTCAGTAACGATTACCGATGCTCATGGGTGCTCAACCGTTTTAAATTTTAGTATAGGAGTTGGTGTTTCAAATCTCACATTTACCAATGCCGGTTGCCCGAATTTTAATAATGGTACAGCCACTGCAAGCCCGAGTGGCAACGGACCATACTCCTTTGAATGGTCAACAGGTGCTACCACAAATTCTATCTCTGGTCTGACAGCCGGAACCTATTATATTACCATCACTGATGGCAGTCAATGTTCATGGATTGATAGCGTAACAATTACTGGAACTGCTGCTCCAAATCCATCTATTATCGGTCAGTCTGATATATGCCAGGGTGATAGTACAGTATTGAGTGTTGGGAATTATTTGAGTTATATTTGGAATACCGGAGCGACAACTAATTCCATAAATGTGAATGCAAGCGGGACTTATTGTGTGACAGTTTCGACAGGAAACAGTTGTACAGGAACTGCCTGTTTCACTGTAACAGTAAATCCTTCACCAAATCCTTTAATCACTCAAATCCCCACATCTGTATGTGGTTCAGGAATTGTAATGCTTAATGCTGGTGCTGGATATTCATCCTATTCATGGAATACAGGAGCCTCTTCACAGACTATAAATCCTTTTGTATCTTCTGATACTTCTTTTAGGGTTATTGTTACTAATTCTTCTGGCTGTTCGGGTTCTGCAACATTTAATATTTCTGTATTCCATGCCATAGATCTGCCTGTAATTATTCATGGAACTACAACCATTTGCCCGGGAGATACTGTTGATTTATTGGTAAGGAATTCTGTTACAGGGGGCGGCTATGCATCCTATCTTTGGACTAATGGAGGAACCGATCAAATGGATACAGCAGTGATTCCAACGAGTTCTCCTTATTGCGTTACTGTTACTGATTCCAATGGATGTACAGCAGTTACTTGTATTAATATTACCATCTTGCCGCCGCCTTCAATAACGCTGACTCATAATGGTCCGCAAAACCTTTGTGGCAGTGGTCCGATAACATTAAATGCAGGTGCCTGGAGTTCCTATTTGTGGAATACAGGAGCCACTACAGATTCAATCAATGTATCAACAGTTGGTATGTATTGTGTAACGATTACAGACAGTAGCGGATGTACCGGCAGTGCATGTATTAATGTTACAACTCAAATGCTTACCTCACCGAATATTTCTGCTAATGGACCCACCACTTTTTGCGAAGGAGATTCTATTTCCTTAGATGCAGGGCAATATAATTCATTCGTTTGGAGTACAGGAAGCACTGCTGAAACTATTACGGTATCCGCTTCAGGTACTTATTGTGTTACAGCCTCTGGTGGAGCCAATGGATGTACTGGTACAGCTTGTATAAATATTACTGTTAATCCTAATCCTGTTCCAATGATTTTATCTTCTTTCGGGAATAATTTCTGCGGACATGGAACTGCATTCTTGAATACGAGTTCTCCCTATTCATCATACCTTTGGAATAATGGAAGTACTAATTCTTTTATTAATGAAAACGACACAACTACTACTACCTATACTGTTACGGTTACTGATAATAATGGCTGCACTGGAACTACTTCACTAATCATCACTGTTTATCCCGCAACTCCTGCTCCAATAATTAACAGCAATGCTACAGCAGTTTGTAATGGAGATTCTGCAACTCTCATTGTTACTGGTGGAAATTATAGTTCTTTTCTGTGGAATAACGGGGCTACAACAGATACACTCATAGTTACCACCGGAGGTTATTATTATGTAACGGTTACGGGCAATGATGGTTGTACGGCTATGAACAATATTTATATTTATCCCACGCCAACAGTGTTTTTCTTCAATGCCAATTCCTCTGATTTATGTTCTGATTCATCAAGAATACTTACTGCAAACCCCTCTGAACAGGCGAGTTCCTATTTATGGAGTACAGGAGAAACTACCCAATCAATAACGATATATCATACGGGCATTTATACCGTTACCATCACTGGTCAAAATTCAGGATGTACTGCATCTGCATCAATTGACATTACTACAATCAGCCTTGTAATTATCCCTTCCGGACCTACCACCTTTTGCCAGGGATCTTACGTTAATCTCTCTCCCGGAGCCAACTATTATTCCTGGGTATGGAGTGATGGTTCAACAAATAATTCCCTTGATGCATTCACAACCGGAACCTATTGTGTGACTGTTACTGATTTCAGCGGATGTAATGCTACTGCATGTATTGATGTAACTGTCAATCCCAATCCAACGCCAACAATAACAGGTGCTTCAACAATTTGTAATGGAGATTCCATAAGCCTTAATGCAGGTTCCTATTCCACATATAATTGGAGCACTAATGATACTGCAGAAACAATTTCAATTACCAATGCAGGGAATTATTCTGTTACTGTTACCGACACAAACGGATGCACAGGCATGGCTTCTATTCATATTAATTCAAGCATGAATCCAACATTAACAATCACTCCTTCAGGACCAACAACCGTTTGCAATGGAGACTCTGTTAATCTTGATGCGGGCAATTATGATTTCAATACTAATACCTATTATACTTCTTATACCTGGACAAATGGCACCACTTCGGAAGTTATTTCTGCCACTACCGGAGGTATCTATTGCGTTACAGTATCGAATATTTATGGTTGCACTTCCTCTTCTTGTATAACCATTACAAATGGTATCATAAGTTGCAGTATTACTCCAAATGGTCCTACAATATTCTGTGAAGGGGATTCTGTAATTTTAGATGCAGGAACATGGAGTCATTATAACTGGAGTTCCGGCGCGACAACCGAAACAATAACTGTTACTTCAAGTGGTTCATATTGTGTAATTGTATCTGATAATAACGATTGCACATGTGTTGCATGTATAGACATTCAAGTAACGGGTGCTCCGATTTCAATTACTTGTGGAAACACAATAAATGTCTCTAATGACACGGATAGTTGTAACGCTTTTATCTGTATAGAGCTTCCAGCGATTACTGGTTGTGGTAACTTAACCATTAGTGAATCTGCTAACAATAATGTGATCTTAAATTACAGTAATGGTCAGGAATGCGGAACCTATCCAATTGGAACAACAACATTGACATGGACAGTAACCGATAGTCAAGGGAACACTGCCTCATGTCTTCAAACCGTTACCGTTAATGATACCGAACCTCCCACTATTATATGTCCTCGTGATTATGCAAATTGCACTAAACACCCTGATATTGGTACTCCCCAGACTCATGATAATTGCGGAATTGATACTGTTTATAATAATGCACCTGTTCATTTTGGCTATGGCACTACAGTAGTTACCTGGACGACAATTGATATACATGGAAATATTTCAACATGTGCACAAAACGTTACTATTTCTGACAGTGTCAATCCTTTGATAACTCCTAATGGTCCTGTGAATTTCTGTTTCGGGGATTCAGTGACCTTAGATGCTGGTGTATGGCGGAATTACAGGTGGAATACAGGTGATACCACAGAAACAATTACCGTTACTGCATCCGGTATTTATTGTGTGACAGTAAACTCTTTTTATGGCTGTACCGGTTCTGCATGTATCACTGTTAATGTTACTAATAATCTTGCTTGTTCGATTACTCCAAATAATTCAACTACATTTTGCAGTGGTGATTCTGTAGCTTTGGATGCTGGTCTCTGGTCTTCTTATCTATGGAACAACGGAAGCACTGTTGAAACCCTTACTGCATCATCAACAGGCACCTATTGTGTTACTATTATGGATGTTAATGGATGTTCCTGTTCTTCCTGTATTAATGTTACTGCGAATAACAATCCGACATGTTCCATTACCCCTGATGGTCCTACTACTTTTAACCAGGGAGGTTCAGTTACTTTGGATGCAGGTATGTGGGCTGGGTATCTTTGGAATACCGGGCAATCAACAGAAACAATTAATGCTGATACAAGCGGAACTTATTGTGTTACCATTACTGATAGCAATGGTTGTACTTGCGTAGCATGTATTGTCATTACTGTTATTTCAAATAATTGTACAATCACACCCAATGGATCAACAACTATCTGTCAGGGCGACTCTGTTTTATTAACAGCAAGCACCGCTTCAAATTATCTTTGGAATACAGGAAGTACTGATGAAACAATTACCGTATCAACTTCAGGAACTTATTGCATTACTGTTACCTATTCTAATAACAGCACTTGCACTGCATGTATTGATATTACTGTTAATCCGAACCCTATCCCAATTATTACTGCAAGCGGTCCCACAACTTTTTGTCAAGGTGATTCTGTACTACTTGATGCAGGAATATGGTCTTCTTATTTATGGAATATCGGATCAGTATCAGAGACTATAATAGTGACTCTTTCAGGTTCCTATAGCATTACTGTTACAGATGCAAATGGTTGTACAGGAGTTGCAATTCAAGATGTAAATGTCTATCCTGCTTTTACAGATTCTATTATTCCAAGTGGTCAAACAACCTTCTGTCAGGGCGATTCCGTATCTCTTGATGCCGGTTCTTATACTTCTTATTCATGGGCGACAGGAGAAACTACCGAAACCATTACTGCCTTCACAACAGGCACTTATAGAGTTACTGTTACCAATGCAAATGCCTGTACTGCAATGGATACTATTAATATTACCATGATTCCTTTCCAAAATACTGCAATAACTTCTTCCGGTCCTCTTCAATTTTGCAGTGGAGATTCTGTTACATTGACCGAAGGTTCATACACGTCTTATGAATGGAATACCGGTGATACCGGTCAATCTATCACTACTGACACAAGCGGTACATACATCGTTACAGTTACTTCTGCTTCCGGTTGTTCAGGTACAGATCAGTTGACGGTAACTGTTTATTCTCTTCCGATTCCTACTATCATTCCCAATGGTCCTACTGCCTTTTGCAATGGCGATACTGTTAATCTTACCGTCAGCCCTTCATTCGCTTCTTATCTATGGAATACCGCGACTTCCGCACAAACTATTCCTGTTTCATCAAGTGGAAATTATACAGTGACAGTTACAAATACCAATGGCTGCACAGGAACTGCATCTTTGATAGTAACTGTTTACAATCATCCAACACCTGTTATTACAACCATTGGTTCTACCAACTTTTGTCAAGGTGGTTTTATAATTTTAAATGCAGGATCATGGACTTCTTATTCATGGTCTGATGGAGCTACTACTCAAACCATTGCTGTCACTGCTTCGGGCAACTATTGTGCTACTGTTACTGATAGCAATGGATGTACGGGAAGTGCCTGTATTACTGTAATTGCATACTCTTCCCCTGTTCCTGTCATTATTCCAAATGGTCCTACAACTTTCTGCCCTGATGATTCAGTTATTCTGAATGTCGGTTCATGGTCATCTTATACTTGGAATAATAGCGCAACAACAGCAGCCATAACGGTTCATGCAACAGGCGACTATTGTGTTACAGTCACTGATAGCAACGGTTGTACTGCCGTTGCTTGTCAACAGGTGAATGTAATAACTGTTGTTCCTGTGAATATTACAGAGTTTTGTCATGGTGATTTGATACGACTTGTTGCAGGTTCTTTTGCAACTTATCTTTGGAATACAGGAGCTACTACTGACACTATTTATGCGACCACATCAGGATCTTATTCCGTATTCATCACTACCGGAACGGGCTGCACCGGCACAGATACTGCATCAATCACTGTTTATCCGCACATGAATCCTCCTGTTATTACTGGTCCCACATCAGTTTGTGATGGTGATACTATTACTCTTTGCACACAGACATATACATCTTATAATTGGAGTACAGGAGCTACCGCTTCCTGCATTACAGCGACTACAACCAACACCTATTATGTAACTGTTTCCAATGGCGGCATTTGTAATTATGTAACGCATCAATCTCTTTCATTTCTTCCCAATCCTGTTCCTGCTATTCTTCAAACAGGTTCTTTTTGTAACAACGGTTTCACAACAATAAAAACAGGTGCGACATTTGCTTCTTATAATTGGAGTAACGGGGCGACGACTCAAGCCACTAATGTCAATACTGCCGGGACTTATAGCGTTACCGTAACAAGTATAAATGGCTGTACCGGAACAGCTTCCGTAACGCTGACTAATGTATGCGATATTCCCTCGAATCTTTTCACCAATAACATTGGTTCTTCTTACGGAATGGCTAATTGGACCCAGCCAACCTGTCATTATAACTATACCATTCGCATCAGTTTGCATAATCTTAATACATGGACAACTCATATCATAGCAGCAAATACTCACTACACATTTTCGAGCTTGACTTCTTCAACAACTTACGATTGGCAGATAAGAAATAACTGTGATTCTTCACAAAGTAACGTCTCTTCGTTTAGTGCCACCCAAGTCTTCACAACCCTTGCCCACAGGGATGATTCTGACAATGGAATATCTTCCTTTGAAGTCTATCCAAACCCAGCTTATGACCATGTTATCGTAACTTTCAATTCAGAGAATGATGATAATTTCAAGATAAGATTAATGGATATTACCGGAAGAATAATTTTGAATAATGACTTCCAGGCAACAAAAGGAGAAAATCAAACAGAGTTGAATCTTACCCCGATAGCAAAGGGAGTTTACTTCATGGTTCTTGAAAAGGGTGAGATGATTTTGCAGACGAAACTGGTGATAGAGTAAGTCTATCTTTTGTCGATGCAAAATTATTTGAAAGCAGTTAAGAAGATTCAACACAAAGACGTAATTTAGAGATGCACATAAAATTTCCACGATTATGAATTCATTGCCGTTGGCTTTAGCCAATGGAATAATGGATAATAACAATTTGGCTTCAGCCAAAAGATTCAAAACTATTTGGCTAAATTTAATTCATTTGATCATTATTATCCATTGGCTAAAGCCAATGGCAATTAATAAAACAATTCAACTTTTTAAAATTTGTTCTACATTCGATTCTGGAGAGCCTGGATGTATTGTTTTTCTTTAATAATATCCTACTTTCAGGAATAAAAATTTATAATCCCATTCTTAAACTTTCATTTCATGATTAAGGTTTTCTACTTCCGATCATTAAAGAAATACATCCTGATCTCTTTATAGAAGTTCTTGATTTGGAATTCCTTTTTCTATTAATCAAAGCGAAACTCCCTGTCATTAAAGGTATACATCCATATCTCTTTCCTGAAGATCTTGGTCAGGAAGTTCTTTTTCAATGACAAGATGCAACATTTCAATGCTAATAAGTAAAGAAACATTGTCTGTTAGTAAAACTTTCAAGCATGGTAGTTCAACTACTAAGCTTAGTAGTAAAACTTCTAACATTGGTAGTTCAACTACTAAGCTTAGTAGTAAAACTTCTAACATTGGTAGTTTTACTACTAAGCTTAGTAGTAAAACTTCTAATGTTGGTAGTTCAACTACTAAGCTTAAAAGTAAAACTTCTAATGTTGGTAGTTCAACTACTAAGCTTAAAAGTAAAACTTCTAACATTAGTAGTATTACTACCACACAATGTTTCCTTGCTTTTATGTAATAAAATGGTACAAATAAGCTTAGAAATTGGACTTCCAATGCTGATTGTTTAACTTCTGGATATCTTTATTCTGCTTCTTGATTCAAATGTTTTGGAATCAAATATTGCTCTTAAACTATTAAGCATTGATGAAGAAATTTTATATCTTCCTTATTCAATTCCAAGTCAATAAATTTTACTTCTATACAAAGAAATTTTTATTCCTTATCAATTCCTAATGCTGCTGTTCATGAATGTTTTGGAACCATGAAAATAAACACTACAAAGATTTTTGAACCCAAGTCCTAAAAGGTAATTCTATCCACGCTCCCTTCAGGTTTTCTACAGAAGGGTTTTGATAATTGGAAAACCTATCGTTTATATACTATCTTGATTTATTACAAGAACAAAAGCCAATACTTTGGTGGTTGGCGAGAACCAATTCCAGATGGATCTTTCCACCATTGCCAAAGGAATCTACAGGGTGACACTTCAAAACAAAACAAAGATGCCATATTGCAAAGCAAGATAGTGATGCAGTAAGTATATTTTAATTTTTAATTAAAGAGAAAACTCAAGGTAAATTTTACCTTGGGCTTTTTTTATTGGGAATAATTTAAATAGAAAGCAGGTGTATGAGTGCTGGCAACTTATTGTTCTGCCAACTTAGTCAAATCATTCAGAATTCCCTCTGAACTCGGGCGTTTAGCGTCCTTGTCCACGATGTTTCCGAGCTTGTCCATAATCATATATCGAGGGATGCTGCTGATGCCAAAGAACTTCACCACTTCGGAATCCCAATTACCGGGACTGATGGTTAGAACGCCCTCCATTCCTATTTGATCAACTGCCTTTTTCCAGGCATCTTCAGAGCCATCTATCGAGATATAAAGGAAAACGATTTCCTTCTTTTGTTTGTCCGTCAATTTGCCATGCAACTCCTTGGAGAATGGCATCTGCTGCCTGCAAGGACCGCACCAGCTTGCCCAGAAATCAATATAAACAACCTTTCCCTTGAATTGCGTGAGACTGACATACTTCCCGCTCATGTCGTGCATCTTGAAGGTATAATCAGAAGCCGGAATAATAGCATCTGTGCGGACAGAGACAGGGTCTTTCTGACTCATCTTATCACTGCATTTCGACTTCGCAATGGCGGTATAGTTTGTAGATTTATCAACACCCGTGAGCACGGCAAACCATTTCTTATCCATTGATGGCAAAGCGTTCTGGCAGTTGTCATATAAAAACTTCGAGAGGAAGTAAACAAAAGAAATACCCTTCAAATGATCTTGGGCAGTGGTGCATTTCCTGTCCATAGATACGGATAAATCCTTGAACTTATTGAATCCATTGGCTTCCGAAGTCTTATAGATGATGTAATAGTTGAGGAAGGTGCGGTAGGTTTCACAGATAATCGCATCCTCGTTATTCACAATGTTATCATCCACATTCTCTATCATTGCCAAAGGCAAATGCGGAACTATTAATACCGTTTTATCAGCGTTGCCGCGGATAATGGGATAGGAGAAGAGGTTTCCGTAGTAATAATATTTGATTGTATTCTCAATATAAGTCTTGAAAGAACTTGTCAAATCATTAAAATGAGAATAGTTTTTATAGAATTCCATTTGCTTCTTTCTGCTATCGAATAAAGTCATCTCAAATGGATCAATGTTATCATTAAGCATGTGTTCACGAAGGCTTGCAGAATCATAGTCCTTCTTGAATTTTTCTGAAAACTCCATCAGGAAATAATCATTCTCCATACCTTTTTCTCTGAAGCTAAAGCTGGTATCATTTATATCAATATTTAATTCATCATGAGGCTCAAGAAAGATTTTTAAACTTTGATTCTTGTAAATGATTTCAGCAATTCTGCTGCGATCTAATTTGTAATTAAGCGTGAAGGTCCCACTATGCACAGCACTCTTGACAATGTCAGTCTTATCTCCAACAAAATATTTATCAACCTTCAGATACACGCTGTCATTACCGGCATTCTTGACGGTTCCGGTTATAGTGATGTTAATTTGAGCGTAGGAAAAACTCATTCCAAAGAACATTAACACCACTGCGATTCCACCCTTTATACTTTTCATAATCTTATTATTTGTTTCATTTTACAGGATGCAAATTTAGCAAAAGCCTTATTCATCAGACCCCATAATATAAAGATAGACCTCTGCTTTCTCATCACCTTGAGGCTCATGATATCTGAGGCTGATCGTCAGTTGCTTGAAGCCTTTGCTTTTGTCTTCCATCAGCATCAAGGTATGCCAGGTCGCGATATAATCCCCCATGTAATCCACGTTCTCCTTCAATTCCATGATGCAGCAATTCAGCTTTGTCAGGCGGAGTTTCTTAAGGAAGTCTTTATAAAGCTTTATGGGTTCTTGCTTATCATCTTTCCTTATCAGGCGGGCTTTATAGACCCATTTATCAAAGCCGGAAGCAGGTTCCTGGTAGATGATTCCTTGCTCGCATTCAGGAATGGTAACTTTAGAATACCAAGTCATCATCTTCGAATTTATACTGACCTTCTTTCCTTTGATCTTATCGAAGTTATTCGGGAAATCATCTACCACTTTATTCAGATTATCGGCAAGCTTCTGGTAATAAGGACCCACCGTATCTTTCAACA
>Ga0206829_10080_pt2 | contig 34247 bp, 36 predicted proteins | sample Alteio_BWOrgCont_75_FD_152862 | JGI IMG/M metagenome (GOLD analysis project Ga0206829, IMG submission 152862) | Enriched cells from forest soil in Barre Woods Harvard Forest LTER site, Petersham, Massachusetts, United States -... | ecosystem: Environmental > Terrestrial > Soil > Temperate forest >... | reverse complement strand
TTGGTCAGGCTATCACCTACTTTTCTTTTATTAAATGCCTGTAGCCACGCTGGGTTTTGGTTGGGGTAATAGCTGCTCGTAGTAAAAGTACCGGTCTTATCACTATACCAGTAAGCTGCATTAGCCAGGTGGCCGGCAGGTAATATACTGCCCCTGTCTTTCAGCGCTATCCCATATACCCTCGATTTCAAATTGGTAGCCAGCCTCAGCTCATCTGTTATAGTCGTTGTCAGCAGTGTGCGCGGACTCATGCTGGGAGCATTACTTGCGTCACCGGTCAGGTGTACGGTATTGTCATCCACGCAATACATGGCTTCTCCGGTTATATTGTCTATCCAGTTGTTAGCAGCAATACCATGTATAGATGGTACTGAGCCTGTATATATACAGGTATGTCCAGGTCCTGTATAAGATGGCATATACGGCAACATAGTATTTTCGCAGCTGAATCCATTATTTAACAGCCGTTTAAACCCACCTTCACCATAGCGGTTATAATACCTGTACAGGTAATCCCACCTCATTTGGTCTATTACAATACCCACCACCAGTTTGGGGCGGGCTATACCTTGCTGGTCTCTGTGCTTACATCCGGCAAGCACTCCAACAACCACTAAAAGCAGAATTAATATACGCTTCATTAAAATGTTAATTTGTGCAAATGTGCAAAATAAGTGCTTACACCTGTAGTTATATTTTCATTAATTTTGCAGCACTTTTAAAGGAGAAACAAACAACTATACGCATATGGACATTTTTGCCAAGTTCGAGAACAGGTTAGGACCTATTGGAGATTACGCCGAAAAATCACCCGGATACTTCGCTTTCCCAAAGCTGGAAGGCGAAATTGGTAACCGCATGAAATTTCGTGGGCAGGAAAAAATAATATGGAGTCTCAACAACTACCTCGGCCTGGCCAACCACCCAGAAGTACGCAAGGCCGATGCTGATGCCGCTGCTGAATACGGTATGGCAAGCCCAATGGGTGCCCGTATGATGAGTGGTAACAGCGATAACCACGATCTGCTTGAAAAACAACTCGCAGAATTTATTGGTAAAGAAGATGCTATGTTGGTTAACTACGGTTACCAGGGTGTAGTATCTGTTATTGATGCTCTTTGTGGTCGTCACGACGTTATTGTTTACGATGCTGAATCCCATGCATGTATCATAGATGGTATGCGCCTGGCCCCAAGCCAGCGCTTTGTATATAAGCACAACAATATTGAAGATCTGGTCAAGCAACTGCAACGCGCTACAGCTATAGTGCAGAAAACAGGCGGTGGTATATTGGTTATTACAGAAGGCGTATTTGGTATGTCTGGCAACCAGGGCAAGATCCGCGAGATTGCCGTACTGAAAGAAAAGTTTGAATTCCGCTTGCTGGTAGATGATGCACACGGTTTTGGAACTATGGGTAAAACAGGTGCTGGTATCGGTGATGAGCAGAACTGTATTGAGGATATAGATATCTACTTCTCCACCTTCGCCAAGTCAATGGCAAGCATAGGCGGTTTCTTTGCTGCCGATAAAAAAATACTCACATTCCTGCGTTATAACATGCGCTCTCAGATATTTGCCAAGTCATTGCCTATGGCACTGGTAATGGGCAACCTGAAACGCCTGGAGCTATTGAAAACAAAACCTGAACTGCGCGAAAAACTGTGGCACAATGTAAAAAGGCTGCAGAACGGCTTTAAAGAAAGAGGGTTCGACTGTGGTACTACCAATACTCCGGTAACTCCTGTATTCCTGCAAGGCGGGTTATACGATGCCGTTCAGGTAACTTATGATCTACGCGAGAACTACAACATCTTCTGCTCTGTAGTCGTTTACCCTGTAATACCTAAAGGCCAGATAGAACTCCGCATCATACCTACAGCAGTACATACAGATGCTGATATAGATGAAACACTGGCTGCATTCTCCGCTGTAAGAGAAAAGCTAGAAAAGAAACTATATCCACAGGAAATGCCACAAGTAACAGAGGCAACTATATAACACTTTTAAAAAAGAAAAACGCCGCCTGCAAAAGCATGGCGGCGTTTTTTCTTACCAAAACAAGTACTAAATTTATACAAGGTCAAAGTCTTATTGCTAACATCGCTGTGTATGACAGAACACACATTCCGCACCATACCACAATTAGAGACCGATAGGCTGATACTTAAAGAAATAAGCCATAGCGATGCCCACGGAGTATATCAGCTGTTTACAGATGAACGCGTGGTAAAAACATTCGGCTACAGAATGGGCAGATCATTACCAGATGCCCACGATCTCATCGATCATTGGCGGAGAATATACGAAGCTGGCGAAGGAGTACGTTGGGGTATGTACCTGAAACCATCCATGAAACTGATAGGCAACCTGGGTTTTAAAAATGTAACTGACAGTGCCCATGTAAGCGTGGGCTATGCACTACTCCCCTATTACTGGCGTACCGGCTTCACCTCCGAAGCTTTAGCTGCTATTATAGCCTACGCCTTCTCGGCAATGAACATCACAAAAATAGAAGCCAACGTACTCACGGTAAACACATCATCCATACTCCTGTTAAACAAGCTGGGTTTTACCCGTACAGCATACCTTAAACAAAACTATTTTTTCGACAATGCTTTCCACGATGTCTATGTGTACACTATCGATAATAAGCACAGCACTAGCATTTAAATTTTAGATTTGCATAAACACCCTCATGACCCCAACAACAAAGACATTCCTAAAATGGCTAACCTTCGGTATAGTCCTCCCAATTGCAATATTCATTGTACTTGCCGCTATTGTTGTAGTCACACATAAAGATACTCCCGAACAAATTCAGGCCAAACGCGATAAGTTTGTTGAAGACAGCACATCAGCTGCAACAAAAAACAGAAATTAAGCTAAAATCCCAACCAATGATCGCCGTCATTTTCCTAATCTAGCTAAAGTGCTAAATTTGAGATATGAACTCAGAAGAACCAAGGGTCGGATACTTTTTCATTATTGTTTTTTTTGCAGTACTTGTAGTTATTATAATTAGCCTTATTGCTTATTTGCAGCATCTGCACAGCTTCTAGCTCAATCTCCTACGTATTGCAACCCTGGAAGGCTTCCCAGGCATCTAGAGGCCTTCGCCTTGTGTTGCAGAGTGATTTATCTGCTCATCTATACTAGTCCTTTTTAAATACGGCGAGAATACTCTGTAATTTCTTCTTAACACCACTATACCTTGTTTCATACTTTATTGTATTAAGACAATTCCTGCACAAACAATCGTTGTAAGTATTGCTGATATAATCTTTCTCTGTGTCAGAAAAGGTGAGTCCATAACATTGGCATTGCGTAATATTACCGGGCTTACATTCAAAAGCTTCATTGCACCGGGGACAATATTTAGTTTCATGACAAGCCATCATCTATGTTTTCAGTTTTGTAAAAATAGCAAATGTAATGCAGCAGGTCACACAGTATCAATTAGAAAGCAATGTCAGTTATTTTTGTTACATCCCCCCTTTTTCAGAGTCCAATTCATTATAGGGCTCTAATAATAAATGGGAAAATTTATTCAAAATATTGTTCTGGAGAAACCTTACTAAAATATATAGTATGGCCATGGCGATCTATAAAACATGGAGGATTACCTTTTTGCATACGTGGATATAAGCCATCTGCAACTACACCATTTCCAAAAGGACAATCCCCATGTAGTGTTTTAATAATGATGATCTTATTTTCTACCAAAGCAATATCTAATTGATCCACCATGAGGGCATCTCTCCAATTGGACTTCCAACTATTTAGCGCTACCTTGCTATTACAATTTGATATATGATTCAAAGTTCACGCCGAAAGTTTATTAAAACTGTATCTCTTAGTTCGGCATTCGTTGCGTTGCGAGGCAATGTTTGGGCCGATACGGAAAAGACAATACGAAAGCCAATTGTAATAAGCACATGGTATAAACAGGGAGCCCGTGCCAATGCCAAAGCCTGGGAGGTATTGCTTGCCAATGGCAGGGCTTTGGATGCCGTAGAACAGGGTGTAAGGGTAACGGAAAGCGAAGTAAAAAATTGCTGTGTAGGGCTTGCAGCTAACCCTGACAGGGATGGCATAGTGACTCTGGATGCCAGTATAATGGATGAGTTTGCTAATTGCGGCAGTGTGGCGGCATTAGAACAAATTGACCATCCTATATCTGTGGCAAGACTGGTAATGGAAAAAACACCTCATGTACTGTTAGTAGGGCAAGGGGCGCAAAAGTTTGCGTTACAAAACGGGTTTACATTACAAGGACTTGAACTGTCGCCACGTGCCCGGAGGAAATACAATAAGTGGTTAGAAAAATCCGACTATCACCCTGTTATGAATATAGAAAAGGGTGACGAAGAGGGGCCTTCTGCCCCGGCCATTTTGGGGACCGGCGAATATAATCATGATACTATAGGCATGATCGCATTGGATGCGCATGGCAACCTAAGTGGTGCCTGTACTACAAGCGGTATGGCATATAAAATGCGTGGGCGTGTGGGCGATTCGCCTATAATTGGTGCGGGTTTGTATGTTGATAATGAAGTAGGTGCTGCTACGGCTACCGGAACTGGTGAAGAAGTGATACGCATCTGTGGTTCGCACTTGGTTGTTGAGTTTATGAGGCAGGGGGATAGCCCCGAGATCGCCTGCAAAAAAGCAGTAGAGCGTATCATGAAAAAAAGCAGCAAAGATCTGAAGGATCAACAGGTAGGCTTCCTGGCTATAAATAAATTTGGAGATTTTGGAGGTTATGCCCTTCATGACGAATTTGATTATGCAGTATATAGTGAACAGCATCGCAATGAGAAGTTCATGAGTAAATATATCATGCAGTGATATGAGCGCTTTATTAGAAATAGCAGCTAATTCATTTCAGTCTTGTATGGCGGCACAAGAAGGTGGGGCAGACAGGATAGAGCTTTTTGAAAATTTAGCAGAAGGCGGATGTACACCTTCTTACGGGATGTTGGCTTTAGTAAAAGAAAAAATAAACATACCGGTTTATGTAATGATACGCCCGAGGGGAGGGGATTTTATATATTCGAACGACGAATTTGAAATTATGAATCGTGATATAGTGATGTGTAAACAATTGGGATTCCCCGGTGCTGTATTTGGTATGCTTGATGCACAAGGTGGTATAGATGTGGCGAGGTGCAAAGACTTGTTATCAACTTGCGGAGATATGAAGGTTACGTTTCACAGGGCATTCGATAGGTCAAAAGATTTGCATGAAAGCATGCAAAAATTGATAGATCTGGGTTTTGACCGGGTACTTACCAGTGGAGGTGAACCAAACGTAGAAAAGGGGAAAGATGCAATTAAAAAACTTCAACGGGAATATGGTACAGACATTGTGATCATGCCTGGATGTGGTGTAACATCTGTGAATGCAAGGGCAATAGTTGACCATTGCGATGTAAACGAGATACATGCTACTGCAAAAGCGAAAGTCTCGTCGGGTATGCAATACTCAAAGCTTTATTTTACTGATGAATGGTATGAGAGTAATATACATGAGATAGAAGCTATTAAACGATCGTTGTTATAGCTACATAACAAATTCACCGCCCATCGGCTTTTATATCAGTGACCCGGTTTGTTGAGGACTTGAAAAGGTCAACTATTTAAAGGGGGAAATTAATATTATGGTGCCCGAGGATGTCAATAAGAAATAATTTGTTAGTTCTTTATGGAACAACAACGCCACTCACGGCCGTTCCATTTTCGTTTCGCAAATGAACCCAATACAATCCACTTGGTTTATCACGCAGGTCAATTTGTAGAGTACCTCTGGCTTCTTTATTAAATACCATCTGTCCGGTTTGGTTAACTATGTCAACGACAGTAGTAATATTGGCCAGGTCGATAGAAAATACGCCTTTGTTCGGATTGGGATAAATAACTGCTGCAAAGTTATGTGTAACATTAGAAACAGATGCCGGCACATCTATGCGAATACTGTCCATATGCACTTCAGTAAGTGGTCTGTCATTTGCATCAGTAGGCACTTTCCCGATGTTATAAGCAACTGTAGTATCGTTGTTTAGGATATTGCCAAACACGGTATATTTACCATTCAGGAAACTATTATTAACCAGGTTAAAATAAAACTGGCAGTCCCCTGTATTGGGAGTTCCTTCATTAGCCATAGCCAGCGACCACTTTACGTTTTTCAGTTTCGGAACAATTTCATCAGGAATAGTAGTACCTGTGCCACCATATCCGGTGCCCAGCGGATCACCTCCTTGTATTACAAAATTGTGAACCACACGATGAAATAAAAGGGTGTCATAAAATTTGCGACTGACCCTTGCTTTAAAGCTGTCCACGGTTATTGGGGTCAGCGTATCTGTCAGCACCACCTTAAAGTTTCCCAATGTCGTATAGAAGGTCACTACTGTTTGGGCATCAGCCTTAACAATGCCTGAAAGGCATAGGGTCAGCAAGCATATTCTGTAAAATTTTTTCATATTGTTTTGTTGTCAGAAAATGTAATATACAGAAAACCAGTAGGGTAATTTGCCTGGGCAAATGATTTAATATTTTTCTTTGTATGAAAACTACTAACGACGAAAGGTACCAGATAAGTAAAATTCGAGATTGTTCAAAAATGGGTCACTTGTTCGAATCCCTCGTGGGTCACTTGATTTATTAGTGAAAGAGGTCACACATTTAGTGAAACAAGATACTACAAAATGGCATAATTGCTATTGTTAGTGAAAGCCTTTATGACATAAAGAAAACCGCCTATAGTGGCGGTTTTCAAGGTATTTTAACCAAAAAAATGGTGACCCGGATTGGATTCGAACCAATGACCCTCAGCTTAGAAGGCTGATGCTCTATCCAGCTGAGCTACCGGGCCATGCTGGATATCAAAATGCTAACTTGCGTTGAGCGGCTGCAAAATTATAAAAAATACACTAAAGAATCGTTGTTACTTTTCAGGCTGTGTCCCAGATGGTGCTTCACCATCCTTTAGGTTCAGTATAGGTATAATATCTGGCTGGTATGCCCAGTGGTCTTGCTCCCACCTAAAGCCATCGTATGCCCCGCTGGGTACATAGGTATATTTACGGTTGGGGTCGTTTACCTGGCTTACCAATTTATCAAATATTACCATCTGGCGTTCTTCGTCCCAGTTCAGGCCAGCCTGCACTTCCTTCTTGTATTCCATCACAAAGCGGTTTACATACCTGTTCGGCGCTCCACTTACCCTCACATTAAATATCTGCGCACCAAACACCGGTCCGTCTGCGGTCAACAACATCGGGTCCATAAATTTCTTATTACTTATGGGGTTACCACTGTTTACACCAAACATAGTATATACTTTGCGGCCATCCACCTCGTGCGTTATTATTCGGTAGTACAGGGCGCCCAACCATTTACCACCGGTCAGTACACTATCCTCTGTACCCTTTTTCATCTCATCACTATAGTCTATCAGCGGAAAAAGCTTTAGTTGCGGGGCATTCATTTGTATGGCTCCATAATACCGGCGGCTCACCTCTGTAGGCGCTATATCCCAGTTAAATACCCTAAAAGCATTATCATCGGGCACCGTTATGTTTATTTTCTCCTTCAGCTTATCAAAAGGATAGAGGTAAGATTTCTCAATTTTCAGAGTGCGTACCAGTTGCTTCACAAAACGCTCGCAGTAATCATACCGCGTATCGGGTATAAAAGCATTGTAGGCCGAATCTATGGTCACCACCATACTATCTTCCATTATATGGAAGCGTTCCAGGTTCTCCCCGCTTATAGCAGGCACATTTGCTGCTGGCGCTGCCCCCTGTGCCGCTGCTCTGTCTGCCAGGCAAACAAACACAAGGCAACAAAAATAAAATACAACTTTCTTCAAACCTATATTGTTAACTCTTTTCAAATGCATGGTATTTAACCTAAATCAACACAAGATATTAAAAGTACGTTTTTACCATAAAACAATTTATTTTCGGGTCTTAAAATAACGTGCTTTTATGCATATCATTCAGCAGTTGCTCTTTATTCTTTGTTCCGGTATTGCAGTATTTTTCTTTGCCAAAAAGGTAGCAGAAATACGCCGCAACATAAACCTGGGCCGCGATGAGGACATAACCGACAACCCATCTGCAAGGTGGAAGAACATGATATTGCTGGCGTTAGGGCAAAAAAAAATGTTCAAACGCCCGGTACCTGCCTTCCTCCATTTGGCAGTTTATGCCGGTTTCATTATCATCAACCTCGAGATACTTGAAATATTCCTCGATGGTATCCTCGGCAAGCACCGCTTGTTTGCCCCCATGCTGGGCAACCTTTACCCATTCCTCATAGGCTTTTTTGAGGTTCTGGCAGTGTTGGTACTTACCGCATGTGTCATCTTCCTCATCCGCAGGAACATCCTGAAGCTACGCCGTCTCAATATGCCCGAGCTCAATGGCTGGCCAAAAAGCGATGCTAATATCATTCTCACTACAGAGATCATTCTCATGGGCTTGTTCCTCACCATGAATACGATAGACCTCGTATTGCAAAGCCGTGGTGTAGAGCATTACACACAAACAGCTTCATTCTGGATCACTGGCAATTTTACATGGCTGTACTCCAATCTTTCTACGGCTACATTAATAGGTATAGAGCGCACCTGCTGGTGGCTGCATATATTGGGTATCTTCCTGTTCCTCAATTACCTGCCTTTTTCAAAGCACCTGCACATTATACTGGCATTCCCCAATGCATACTATGGTAAGTTGATACCCCAGGGCGAAATAAAGAATATGCTCGATATACAGAACGAAGTGCTGTACATGATGGAGCCCGACAAAGCGCCGCCTGCCACCGATGCACAACCAGAACATCACCGTTTTGGGGCTAAAGATATTCAGGATTTGAGCTGGAAAAACCTGCTCGATGCCTATTCATGCACCGAGTGTGGGCGCTGCACAGCCGTATGCCCGGCCAACATGACAGGCAAAAAATTATCGCCCCGCAAAATAATGATGGATACCCGCGACCGTATGGAGGAAGTGGGCAAGAATATTGACGTAAATAAGACCTTCCAGGACGATGGCAAATCACTGCTCAACGACTATATAACAACCGAAGAATTGCGGGCTTGCACCACTTGTCAGGCCTGTGTCGAGGCCTGCCCGGTATCTATCGACCCCTTGTCTATCATCACCCAACTGCGCCGCAACCTGGTAATGGAAGACAGCAATGCCCCACAAGAATGGAACATGATGTTTGGCAACATAGAGAACAATATGGCCCCTTGGAAGTTTAGCCCTGATGATAGGGATAAATGGGTAGAGGAGTTAGCAGGATAAATATGTAGTAGCCCTGGACTTTAGGCCGGGGTATCAATAAAGATAAAAATTGGCTTCAGCCACATAACATTACAACGATCGATTTATGCAGGTAAGATCAATGGCGGAATACGCCACAAGTGGAGAAACTCCCGAAGTGCTTTTTTGGGTGGGTTGTGCAGGTAGTTTCGACCAGCGCGCGCAAAAAGTAACCAAAGCCTTTGCAACCATACTCGATAAGGTAGGCATTAAGTTCGCCATACTCGGCAAAGAAGAAATGTGTACCGGCGATCCTGCGCGCCGTGCAGGTAATGAATTCCTGTTCCAGATGATGGCGTACAACAATATACATACGCTCAATGGCTACGGCATTAAAAAGGTGGTTACCATTTGTCCTCATTGTTTCAATATTTTCAAGAACGAATACCCTGCTCTTGGGGGTAATTACGAGGTCATGCACCACACTACTTTCCTGCAACAGTTGATAAACGATGGCCGTGTACGCATAAAAGAAGGTGGTGCGTTCAAAGGCAAGAAGATTACCTACCACGATAGCTGCTACCTGGGCCGTGGCAACAACATTTACGATGCCCCCCGCGAAGTATTAGCTGCGCTGGATATAGAACTGGTAGAAATGAAACGCTGCCGCAGTAACGGCATGTGCTGCGGTGCCGGCGGTGCACAAATGTTCAAGGAAGAAGAAGCTGGCACAACTCGCGTCAATTTCGAGCGTGCCAACCAGGCTATGGAAACCGGCGCAAGCATTGTAGCTGTTAATTGTCCATTCTGCACCACTATGCTCACAGATGGTATCAAGAATAAGGAAAAGGAAGACAGCGTGGCTGTAATGGATATTGCAGAGATGGTGGCTGCATCACTGGCCTGATCTTATTTTCGTTTTTAGATATGAAAAACCAATAGGGCCGAGGTTATCCTCGCCCTATCTCTTATAGTTCAATCAATTTGGCATGCCAACATATAGTTTTCAGAATAACTAAGCATACACAACGTTCTGCAACGAAAACATAAAAGGAGTAGATTCCGCACCAGGTCCACCACCAGTCATCACAATATCAGCGCTTTTGATCCCCAACAAACTTATCTCCGTATTTACGTTAGATAAAATAGCTGAATTCATCACATCTCCTTCTCCTACCTGCGAAACTACGCCTATCCATAAAGTAGGTTTAAATTCAAATACAGCCTTCTGGCCGGGTGCTATACTTGTTTTAGTAGCCAGCAAACGACCATCTTTGTAAATATTTGCATTTATTGCACCCATGTGTAGTCCATTCAGTACTTCAACTTCATTTACGCTGGCAGATGATTGATCGTTCAGTATCAATGTATCACCTGATGTTTGTTCCACAACACTAAATTGCTGTCCATAGGAAGCAGTCAATTGGGGACTGAAATTGCCATAACTGTCACTCGCAGCAACCGTCATAGTTGATGGATAAACAAAGGGATGGTTCCAACCCTGTCCGCAATTTTGTATTACTGTCCATGCAACAGCAATTTCTTCGAAGCTAACAGCTACATTTTTCTGAAAAATAACGATATCTGAATTATTCCTATCGTTAGATTGATTGATAAAATTCAAGTGAATATCGGACATACTTATACAATTTTTATATTATTTTATTGATTTTTCTTACTCTTTTGAGCTTTCAGGTTTGCCACTCTTATATATTTTTTGGCATAACACTACTTTCCCCGGGCAGGTAAATGAGATGTTGAAATATAGAAAAACTAAGTGACATAGATGCCTGATTTTCTATATTCCAACATCCTTATCTTTTATTTTGCAATACGCATCGGGCCTAAAAAAGCTCACATTAATACTTTGTTTGGTATATAAGCATACTTCTTCCAGAGACCTATTTACCACAATCGCCCTTCTTAACAGGAACATTTTCAATATGGTGCGCACCGTTTCCATATTCAAAACCACCGCTACCTTCCCATGCATTATTGATGGCCATATGGGCAGTAAAATGCTCCAGTACTATTACCATACTAGGCGGGAAGCCCTGGCCATAGGTACCTTGCAGTGAAACAAGCTGCGTAACAGGAGTTATACCTGCACCAAATATTTTGCCCGTTACTTGTACTGTGATGTTTCCATTAGGTGGTGCTATCGCCTGTGTAATATGTACAACACCGGTAACACTATGCGTTGAAGGGGTTACTAATAAATTGAAGTGCATAATAGGTGCACCTTTCAGCTTTGTATCACCTAGTGTACCACACACCTGGTATGTGCCAATTATTGGATTTGTTTCTGTTGACATGTTATTGTTTTTTTGTAACTGGTTCCTACTCTATTTAAGGCTTTTCGGATACTGCCTTCGCTTTTTGTTGCCTCCGCGCTGACCTGTTTTTTAACGTGATTTGCAGCTTCACCTTCAAAAGCTTTTGATAACACAAAGATGAAACACTAAAAAATAATATAACAGATGATAAATACGCGATCTAAAAAACAGGTATTTATAACTGTTAGCTATAAACACGCACGTATTTCTATCTGTTTTACTGCAAAATCATAGTAGGTAATAGGTTATTTTGCATTCTATTTTTACCTTTCAAGAATTCTAAAAAATAATCGTTTAACAAATACACAAGCATTTAAACTTAAATTTTTACAAAATGAAGATCACATCCTTAAGCGTTGCGTTATTATCTGCTACTATTGCCATCTCTGCTTGCGGCAACAAACAAGCTGCTACTGGCCATTATGCCAATGCAGATAGTCTTTCTGCCCTACTGTATCCGGTAGAAACCGCCCAGGCAGATATACGCTTTATCGACACGCTCTTTACGGCGTTTATTACTAAATATGATACCTCAGTCAAACATTACCCTTCACCCATCCAGGCGTTTACCATAAATTCAACAGATCTATTCATGGCAATGGGCATACAGCAGCCCTATCCACAGGCGCAATACAATCATATACGTGTGTACCTGGGATACAATAAAGCAGCGCAGCAGTTTAGGTTATTTGTCGTTCCTGTCAATGCGGCTATCAACCCGCCAAGTCCTGATTCCACAGCAGGTACAGACATGTTTATCGATGTTGTAAATAATGTTCCTGTCATTAGTCTGACAGGTCATTCCGTCCTCGATCTTAATGCCCCATGCCCCAGCTTCTGCGATTGGCAAAGCAGGCTGATGCCAATACAAATGCAAAAGACAAAATCCAATAAATGATATCATTAAAGACTATAGTAATTCTATCGCATCTCCCTATACTGGCCACAGTTGTCCTTGCAGCTTTGCGGTATCGCCAACTCAGCAAGGCATTACAGGTATTTTCGTGGTTCATCTTTTTGTCGGGGGCTATTCAGTTCACTTCTTTGTGGCTTTGCCTGGTCAGCATCAATAACATGCCCTTGCTGCACATATACGTAGCAGCTGGGTTTCCTTGCCTGGCATGGTTCTACAAAACGGTATTGGGCAACTTTATAAACAGCAGGATAGTGTGGGGTGCGGCCCTGCTTTTCCTGCTGTTCAGTATCGTTAATTCCCTTTTTATACAGAACATATTTAGGTTCAATTCCAATGCCCTTGCCGTTGAGTCCATACTTATTATCATACTGGCGCTTTTTACGTTTATATTTTTCCTCAACCATACCATGATGGAACAAGGAATTCAGGATATAAAAAGCCTCACTTGGATCAACTCAGGCTTATTCATTTATTACCTATCGTGTCTCATGATATTCTATTTTGGCGATACCATCCTCTTCCGGTTCTCTAAAGATCTTAGCAGGCACACCTGGGTATATCATTCTTTTTTCTCAACAGTAATGTACATCTGTTTTTTTGCAGGCTTATGGAAACGGTCAAAGACTCCACGTTTATAGGTGCATTGTTGCCTCTTGTTGTTGTCATCTTCATTATTGCAGTAGGCGTAGTGCTGTTGTACCAGCATTTTCAAAAAAACCTGTTTATACAGAAGTTGAATCAGGAAACTCTTAAAAATATTCATCAGGGCGATCTGCTGCGGTCCAGCATCGAAGCACAGGAAGAAGAGCAAAAACGGATAGCGCATAATCTGCACGATGAATTGGGGGCCGTTCTTTCTATTATGCGCATGAACATCATAATGCTGGAGCAACAGGAACAAGAAATGCCTATTCCCATGCTCACAGGGCTGCAAAATGTAAGACGATTATGCGAATCCGCACTTGACAGCACCCGCAACATCAGCCATCGTCTCATGCCACCTCAGCTTGAAGCTTTTGGTTTAATAAAAACCCTTGAATCTGTGATCGGGCAAATAAATAATGCAAACAGCCTTTGCATTCATTTGGATGTACTTTCAAATCTACCTTTGTTTTCCCGATCCATAAACCTGGGGTTATACCGCATCATTATGGAGCTCATTAATAACACCATCAAACATTCAGGTGCGGCAAAGGCAACTATAGATATACGCCTCGCAGATCAGCTTATCATTTGTCACTATTCAGACAATGGCATAGGGTTCAGCAACGATCATATAAACAAGGGCCTTGGGCATAAAAGCATAGACGGACGGGTAAATGCGTTGAATGGTACACTTGATATCAGAGCCCTATCCGGCGTTGGATTTCATGCTGCCATTCAAATCCCAATACAGACATTGGTATTCGACGGGATGGAAACCATTTGCGAGTATCCTTTTTCAATAAAAGCTTGATTTTTACTTTAACAACAAAACAGAACAGCATATGAGCGATACGATACACGTTGGTCTGGTTGAAGATCAACTTCTTTTCAGAGAAGGAATGAAGGCCATACTCAATAATTGGGCCGACACCAGGGTAGTATTTGAATCTGCTGATGGCTATTCTGTAATAGACAAACTAGGGGAAAGCGCAATTATTCCAGATGTAATGCTGGTCGATTTGTCGCTTCCCTCATACCAGCAAAAGGACTTCAGCGGCCTGGATGTTACACGATGCCTGATACATGCATACCCCCAAATGAAGATATTGATTCTGTCAGTGCATCACGATGACAATTTCATCAACCAATTGATAGAAAACGGCGCACATGGGTACCTTGTAAAAGACTCTGACCCTAGGGAAGTTCATGAGGCTGTCGTAAGTGCGCACAACAAAGGTTCTTATATTAATGAGCGTTCACTAAAGGCCATACAGCGAAATATGGGTATGAAAACAAAACCCAGGAAAATGGCAGTGCAAATCACCAAACGCGAAGAGGAGATTTTACAACTTGTTTGTCAGCAACATACTGCTGAAGAGATCGCAGAGAAATTGTTCATTAGTGTAAAAACCGTTAACGGTCACCGTAATAATTTATTACAGAAAACAGGCTCCCGCAATGTTACAGGTCTGGTGCTGTATGCTATAAAAAACAGCATTATAACGTTGATGTAATTGCCTTATATACCGCAGGTCAATTAGATGTCTGTAGCGGTGGTTCCACCATTGCATCATCCCGTTGCTTGATCCTTTTCTTTTCATGGTAGTTCTGCTTGGCTTCATCTATAGAATGTGTCGAAAACACATCCTTATTCTCTTTCGACAGGCACGATAACTCTGTATAAAATTTCTTCAGCACTGCCAGCTCTTCTTCTGTAAGGTCTTCTATATTCACCAGTCTGTTGCTTGCTGCGTTGTTCGATGCTATAAGTTCATTTAGCTTCAGGTGCAGGGCCACTGTATCTTTGTTCTGCGACTGTTGTATCAAAAATACCATCAGGAAAGTAACAATTGTTGTGCCTGTATTTATAACCAGTTGCCAGGTATCAGAAAAATGGAACAAAGGCCCGGTTACTGCCCATACAAACACCACGATGCATGCCGTTACAAATGCCCACGAGCTGCCAGCTACCTTAGTGATCTTTGCCGAAAACTTACTGAACACTCTTGAAGATTTTGAAATTTTATCGGTCGCCATTCCTGGTATATTTAACATTAGAAATATGATCTAGCCAAATTGTTTAAATTCCATGCCATAAGCATCCCCAAAAATTAAAACAGTAGTCTTTCTTCAATTATCCCAGTATCTGTGTTCGTAAACAAAATGCAATTCAGTAATTTTAACCAATGTTATTTTCCAATATTGTAGGCGAGCAAGGTGCAAAGAACGGACTGTTAAACATGTGGCACAATAGCAATATGCCGCATGCACTCCTTATAGCCGGCAGCGAGGGTACGGGCGGCCTACCACTGGCATTGGCGTTGGCTCAATACATTTTCTGTACCAACAAATCTCCTACCGACTCTTGTGGTCATTGCCCTTCTTGCAACAAAACTGCAAAACTGGAACATGCCGATCTGCACATGAGTTTCCCCACTATACCGCCCAAGCCCGGCACTAAGGCTATGAGCAGATATTTCATCAAAGACTTCAGGGAGTTTATTATACAAGCGCCATACGGTACTACTTACGATTGGCTGCAGTTCATAAACGCTGAAAACAAACAGGGTAACATTACTGCCGAAGAGTGCCGGGAGATCATAGATACACTCAATCTCAAATCATACGAAGGTGATAAAAAGATACAGATCATCTGGCGGCCTGAATACCTGGGCAAGGAGGGCAATATACTCCTTAAACTTATAGAAGAACCACCTGCCGATACTATTATAATTTTAGTTGCAGAGAACCTCGAAGACATCCTGGCTACTATACTATCCCGCACGCAGCTCATCAGGCTGTCTCCTGTAAGCCCTGCAGATATTGCCTACACACTCGAAAGCAAAGGCCTGGCCGATACCCGCCGTGCAGCCCAGGTAGCACACTTAGCCAATGGCAGCTATACAGAAGCCCTGCGCATTGTAAAACACGCAGATAACGATCTGTTTCCCGATGTTAAGAATTGGTTCAATTCTTTATTCACAAACAACGGCGTAGCTATTGCAAAGTTTGCAGAAGACGGATCAAAAACCGGTCGGGAGCAGTTAAAAAACATGTTGCAATATGTAGTGCAGTTATTAGAACAAACTATGCGGGTTCGCTACATGCCTGCCGTAGAGCCAACGCTTGCTGATGAAGAAGCCCGTTTTGTAAAACGCCTCGCCGGGATGAATATTTCTTTCGAAGCCCTGGGCAAAATGGTGGAAGCTATTACCGATACTATATTCTATATAGAACGCAACGCTCATTCCAAAACCCAGCTGCATACCCTGTCTATACGCTTGCAGTACATTATTCAAAACAAGTCTTTACCGGTACTGTAATTCATCTAATTATATATAGTTGTAACGATCCATTGTGTATTCTACCTGTAAGCAGATTATGCAAAATCATTTGTCATAATGAACCGCTATCAGTTTTATTAAAATACTTTCCCGACCCATACAGATACGTTTGAAAATCCCGAAGGGATGATATGATTATAGTCAGTTGTATAAATAATTGATCAACCCTGAAAGGGTGACATAATTCCACCGTTTTGTCATTTTTGATAACGGCTTATATCAAATTATCAAAGCCTCATTACAGACTCAAGAAAACAAAAAGACGCATTTAAAAAAAATGCGCCACTAGGGCGCATAATATCTGGTTCTTTAGATAATTTGTTCTCGTCACTTGTCACTTGCCTGTATCCGTCTTCCATTGCTGAAGCACAGAGCAAGTTTGATAATCAGGGTCTATCCTCAAGTAGTAGGTAGGCAGCTTGGTTATTACCCACTGCTGCATTTTCTGGGCTTTCTTCTGTTGCAGGGCTACATCCTGTATCTTGCTGTAATCGTCCTTAAGGTTGGCCTTGTGTGGCGCTGTACGGCTGCGCAGGTATATAATGCGGCAGCTCTTTTCGTGGGCTTCGTTAAAGAATATTTGCGGCTGTGCATATTGGCCGGGTTGCAGGCTGTCTATAGAAAGCACCATGGTTGGGTCAAGCTTATTGATCTCCAGCAAAGTATTGCCGGTCTGTGGGTCTGCTATCATACCGCCTGTGCGTTTCGATGCCTCATCTGTAGCATACTTACCCACAGCAAGTGGAAACGAAATAGTACCCGATACCAACTGCGACCTTACGCTATCCAGCTTCGCCAGAGTAGCCTTAAAATCACCCGATGTTACTTCACCTCGTATCAGTATATGCCGCAAGTCGGCCTCATCACCTTTACGCTGTATCATTTGTATGATATGGTAACCAAATTTCGTCTTTATAATAGGTGATATTTCGCCGTTTTGCAATTTAAATGCTGCAGTAAGGAACTCCGGTGCAAATGCTCCCGTGCGGCTTACATCATCGTAACGGCCACCGTTGTCGCGGCTGCCAGGGTCATTGCTGTAAATACCGGCCAGCGTTTCAAAGCTCTTGCCTCCATTTACTATCTGGTTGCGTATATCTTCTATTTTAGTGTGGGCATATGCATCCAGTTCTGTGCTTACTGGTGGGTCAATAACTATTTGTCCTACTTCCACTGCCGCAGGATAAAAAGGAAGGCTATCCTTAGGTATCTTATTATAAAATGCTTCTACTTCAGCCGGGGTTATCTTTACATGCTGCATGATCTCACCCTGCATCTTTTCAGATACCATATCCTCACGTATAATATCCCGGTTGTCTTCTTTTAACTGGTACAATGTCTTCCCCGATGCCTGTTCCAGTTTCTCTTTCGATCCGTAAAGTTGTATAAAGTACCTAAGGCGGTTGTTCAGCTGCCCTTCCACTTCTTCATCACTAACCAGCACGCTGTCCCTTTCGGCCTGCTCCATCAGCATTTTTTTCAGTATCATCTGCTGCAGCAATACACATTTTACGGTATCGCTGTACTGGGCAGGTTCCTGTTGCTTTATCTGGGCGGCTTGTATGTCAAGGTCCGATTGCAGTATGATGCGGTTGCGGCCCACAATAGCTACTATCTTATCAGCACTTACCTGTGCATGTACGGTAGCATGGCCGGCTAAAAACACCAGCATCACTGTCATTATATACAAACACTTATATGCAATGGATCTAAACTTCATGATATAAAAAACTACAAATATTTTGGGATATTGGGGCAAAAGTACTGTTTTTAAGTGCTAAGCACGTATGCACCAATTATTTTAACGTTTATTCTCCTTTTTTCTTTTTAGGAAATACCTCGTTCATCTTTTTATTATTGTAAAAATCGTTTGCTACGGGTATAAGTTTGTGTTGGGCCTTCCAAAGTGTAAATTGCTGTATAGAACCCGCATGAAACTTATTCCACGAATCGTACAGTTGTTTATTTTCCGCCATACCAAACAACCATTCGTTATACACATCAAAGAACCCATTACGGGTCATATCGTCATAGTATGAAAATAACGTGAACGGGTATTTGTCTGCATAGGTCGAAAACCATTCCATTTCAAACCGTGTACGCAGCATCGTAAGGTTCTCAGTAGTCACTCCATCCAGCACTACAGGCGATAGGTGTATCAATGTAGTATATACGGCATCTTCAAAATTTGTTGGCTCGGCCTCTTTCACTTTTTTAAATTCCAGTACCGCTGCCTTTGGGGTATTATATAGCTTACGGTAGGCATCCATAATAAGGGTCCGTGTCTCCTGTGCCCTAGGTGTCTGGCTTTCTATATTTACAAATATCTCCCCATACAGTATAGCCCACACAGGCTTGTTGGTTGTAGCATATATACGGGCAGCTTCATAGTAGTTTACATGATACGCAGGGTCTTTCTCTATGCCGTCCAGCCAGGTAGCCAGTGCGTGTGGGGCATCATTATTATTATCATAGTATTTCCCCAGGTCATGATAAAGCAACCCTGCATTCGGGAATTTGTCAATACCTTTTTCTAAGGTCTTTTTTGCACTCTTGTCATCATTGGCAGCGGTTTCGCAGGCTGCCATTACCTGGAAGGTCTGTTCATCAGCTTCTTTTGTCTTTATAACAGACTCAAGGGTCTTGTGGGCATCGGTATAGTTACCGCTTAGATAATATGCTTTACCCAGGTCGCGAAATAGTAATGGGTTATCTGGTGCCAACGGTATGGCCTGCTGATAAACAATAATGGCTTGTTTCACGTTACCATTGGTCATGTACTCGCGTGCCTGGTTATACATCTGCTCCACTTCTGGCGATGGCCATGTTGCCTGGGCTGTGCAGGTAACACTAACCCAGGACAATAAAAATATCAATACATGTTGGATGTACCTGCTCATAAGGGTGCAAATATAGGTCGTTACAAGCCAAGTGCTACGCCTCTAGTTCTTCTACAAGGTCTTTTTCTATTTTCAGGTTGTCTATAATAAACACCTGGCGTTGGGGCGTATTCTTGCCCATGTAGTATTCCAGCAGCTTTTGTATGTGGGCATCCTGGCTCAGCAACACAGGGTCCTTACGCATATCCTCCCCTATAAATTGGGCAAACTCTTCAGGCGATATTTCACCCAACCCTTTAAATCGGGTGATCTCTGGTTTAGCACCTAACGATGCTATAGCTTTCTGCCGCTCCTGGTCAGTATAGCAGTACATTGTCTTTTGCTTGTTCCTTACCCTGAATAAAGGGGTTTGCAATATATAAATATGGCCTGCTCTCACCAGGTCAGGGAAAAACTGCAAGAAGAATGTCATCAGCAACAGACGTATGTGCAATCCATCCACATCAGCATCGGTAGCTACTATTATGTTTTCATACCGCAGGCCTTCCAACCCTTCTTCTATGTTCAGGGCATGTTGCAACAGGTTAAATTCTTCATTTTCATACACCACTTTCTTGGTCAGGCCAAAGCAGTTAAGCGGTTTACCTCGCAGGCTAAACACCGCTTGGGTCTCCACATTACGAGACTTGGTGATAGATCCACTTGCCGAGTCTCCTTCGGTAATGAAGATGGTCGATTGCAGGCTTTTTTGTATAAACTCTTCTCGCGCTTTCACCGGTGGCTCGTCATTCAGATGAATGCGGCAATCACGAAGTTTTTTATTGTGGAGGTTCGCTTTCTTGGCGCGCTCGTTGGCCAGTTTACGGATACCCGATAATTCTTTGCGTTCCCTTTCGCTCTGCTCAATACGCTTTTTCAACGCATCTGCAACTGCCGGATTTTTGTGCAGGTAATTATCCAGTTCTTTAGCCAGGAATTCCAGCACAAAAGATTTCATCGATGGGCCATTCTCCCATACATACTGCGATCCTAGTTTTGTCTTGGTCTGCGATTCAAATACCGGCTCCTGCACCCTTACCGATACCGCCGCTACTATACTTTGGCGCACATCGCCGGCATCATAATCTTTCTTGTAAAAGTCACGTACCACCTTCACAAAGGCTTCGCGGAAAGCCCCCTGATGGGTGCCTCCCTGTGTGGTATGTTGTCCGTTTACGAAAGAATATATATCCTCACCATAATCACTATTATGGGTTACTGCGATCTCTATATCTTCCCCTTTCAGATGTATAACCGGATAACGCATATCATCAGGATTGGCCTTGCGGTTCAGCAGGTCCAAAAGCCCGTTGCGCGATAGGTAATTCCTTCCGTTATAATTTATGGTCAGCCCCGCATTCAGAAAGCAGTAGTTCCATATTAGGTTCTCTACATATTCTGATATGAAGTGGTAATTCTTAAAAACACTATCATCAGGCGTAAAAATGATACGGGTACCATTGGCTTCCGTTGTATCAGTTTCTTTATGCTCGGTTACCAGTATGCCCTTGCTAAACTCAGCTACCTTAGCCCGCCCTTCCCTATAGGCAGCCACTGTAAATTGGCTGCTGAGTGCATTTACAGCTTTGGTACCTACCCCGTTCAGCCCTACCGATTTCTGGAAGGCTTTGCTATCGTACTTGGCGCCGGTATTTATTTTACTCACCACATCTACTACCTTACCCAGCGGTATCCCACGTCCAAAATCACGCACCGTAACAGAACCTTTTTCTATACGGATGTCCACACGCTTACCAAAACCCATGGTAAACTCATCTATACAGTTATCCATTGTCTCCTTCACTAGTATGTATATACCATCATCCATACTGCTGCCGTCTCCCAGCTTGCCTATATACATACCTGGGCGCAGGCGTATATGTTCCCGCCAGTCTAGCGACCGTATGCTGTCTTCGTTATATTGATTTAAAATCTCTGCCATTTTATCCGTCCTTGTCAACCCAGATTTAAAAAGAATTGACTTTGCAATTTATTGAAAATAGGCTGTATAGCCATGTTGATGTGGATATCTTTTAAAATAAACAACAGATCCGTTAAGCGCGATCGTGCCGAAATCCGCCAGTGGTAATCGCCTCACAAACAACAAAAAGGCCTTCCATAATAGAAGACCTATAAACAGACGTATGAAATAGAACTAACTTTTGAACCTGTAACCAAATGTTATGGCAGCATTACTCACACTATTTCCAAGCGTAGCGGTAGGCACCGTCACATTGGTATAAGGTGTAGCATAAGGTTGTTCAGCAATATTGTATTGTGTATGCATGTAAGATGCATCTATGAAAAAACGGTCGAACCGGAAACCAAATCCCCCAGACAATACCAATGAGCTGCCATCCACGCCGCTCGTCTTATAAGGGTTACCATAATACCCAACACCGGCACGCAGTAAAAATATAGGGGTCACCCGCACTTCAGCTCCTATACGGAAGTTTGATGCCGCCTTAAGGTTCTGCTGTATCTGTTGATTGGCATTGTCTTGCACTTCCTGGAGATTACCGTAATTAGGATCATTACCAAAGTTGAACCTTGCAGTACTGTAATCTACATATTCATAGTCTGCGGTAATGAAAGCATATTTGCCAATAAACCCGGTAGCACTCAATATACCGCGCCATGGTGTAGTAAGATGATAATCAAATGTATTTGTTGGCGGGTATAAACCTGAAGCAAGCGAAGGTGTATTGTTGATTAATGTTATAGTACTTTCATCGTGCATGCTGTAATAAGTAGGCGTATGTATTGCCCCACCTACCCTAAAATAATCTGTAAACTTATATATAACTCCAAACTTGCCATTGATGCCATTACCATTTGTAGTATATGTTTCATGCAGGTTGTAAGATGTAAATGTTGACGGGTCTGGATTAAGCGCTGTTTCAGTATAGTCAGAAGTGATGGTATGGTTGATGATAGGAATACCCAACGTAACACCAAGCATAAGCTTATCCTTGTAATTACCCCCCAGTGCAAAATCAATTTCGTTGGTGCTGCCGCGCTCCTGCACCATGCGGCTTTGGTTAATACCACTCTTCCACGGCACTCGCGTAGCGCCGGTATCATCCAACAATTCGCTATACCAGCCCAATGATGCGGCAGAGCCATCTATGCTGGTGTCACTAGGAAAACTTCGGAAATTAGCTGCATATATTTCGCTTTGGCTACTGCTATTAGGGCCACTGTTGTTACCATTGTACTGATAGTCACGGTTATAATCAGCCAGCTTGTTCACACCAATAGCGAAAGATACAGACTTCCAGTCCCTTTTTTCTGCACGCTGGCCTTTAGCCGCATGGGTAAACACCACTCCGGCATTACTAAAGCTAAAATGAGTATTGTTATCATTCATGCTGGTTCCCAGGTATTGGCCGTTAACATTGCCCACCTGCACATTTGGCGTAAACATCAATTCACTGCTTTTATACAAACCCAGGCCTGCGGGGTTCACGCTTACCGCGCTGAAGTCAGTACCAAGCGAACCTGAAGCATTACCATAACCCATAGAGCGTGCAGTACCTTGTGGTATAAGGTAAGAATAGCGCAGGGCATCAGTATAATCTTGTGCAGAGGCGCTAAAAACAACTGTACCCATCAATACTGCCACCAGGGAAAAACGTGATACAACCATAAAAAAATTTGTATTTGGACACTTATAAAAGGTAAATGTTTAACGGGATCAATTGTTAAGAATAATTCAAAAACCGTACCGTTTATTGCAAAAGAAGGCATAAAAAAACACCACGTTTTTTAGGCGTGGTGATATATTTAGAAAGTCAAAGTAATTACCTGCGTCCGCCGCCACCAGAGTGACCGCCACCACTAAAACCTCCAGATCGGCCGCCACCGCCGCCAAAACCACCAGAACGTGCTGCACCACCGCCACCAAAGCTGCGGGCTGCGCCACCACCTCCGTTAAATCCACCTTGGCGCACTGCACCACCATTAAATCCGCCAGCCGGGCGTCCGCCTCCATTAAAACTTCTCTGAGCCTGTTGTCCTCCCTGGCTCTGGGCCATTTGCCTGTTGCCACCAAATGCATTTTGAAAGAAACCACCACGGCGTTGTCCCGAAGATTGTTGTGCCTGTTGCACACCACGACCCGCCTGGGCTGCCTGCTGGTTTACGCCCGCTGCTGCCTGGCTGCGCACATTCGTCTGCGATTGTACTGATCCACCGCGGAACGATGAATTATTACCAACTGCAGTTCTTGCACTTTGCACCCTGCTTATTTCACCAATGCGCTGGCCTGCACCAATTGTTGCACTCCCAACGCCCCTGTTATTATATGCCTGCGAAAATCCTTGTGTACGTACAATGCCACCACGGTAGCCAACAGTATTTAAAGAGGTAACACGTGGTCCGTAACCTATATTCCTGGCCCCTGTATAACGGCCATATCCATTATAAATGCCCGCATAGTACCCATTCCAGAAACTGCCATAATAACCACCGTAGAAACCACAACCATATATAGGATAGTTCCAGCAACTGCCAAAAGCGCCATATCCGCACCATGAGTTATAACCCCATCCCCCTGTCCAGTAAGGACCAAAACCAAAGCCTATACCAAATGAAGGCCTGTACCATGGGTTATATCCCCAAAGCGGGTCCACCCAAAACGGGTCGTACCAGAATGGATTATAGAAAGTACTATAGTAACCTTCATTGTAATAAGGATTGTCAAAACGGTTGATGTGTGTAGCATAGTAATTATCATTCTCATAATCTATGTACTGGTCTCCGCCGCTATTCTGGTCATTATAGCTTTGGTTGTTGTTTTGATTATTACCCTGGTTATTTTGGTTGTTGTTATCCTGGTTAAACCCATTGTTGTAGGTATTACCCGAATTACTATTTGAATTATTATTATTGTTATAATAACGCCCATCATTTGAACCCTGTGCTTGCTGCTGTTGACCAGAGCCTGTTGGGTACCCATCATCATTGTTCGATTGGGCATAGGTGACCAGACCAGACCCCATCAACAAAATCGCCATCAACAAATGCCGTTTCATACTCTTTTTTTTTACGTAAAAATTGCTTAGTGAAATTAGTACTTTTGCCAGATACTAACAACTAATAAGACCACGAAAAGTGTGCCAAGTTTATTATGTCCAAGACTTTAACAAATAGAAGCGAAAATTACGCGCAATGGTATAATGATATTGTACTAAAAGGAGGCCTGGCCGACTATACGGCAGTAAAAGGATGCATGGTAATTAAACCTCATGGCTTTGCTTTATGGGAGAATATGCGCGATGCATTAGATAAAATGTTCAAAGATACCGGGCACCAGAACGCATATTTCCCGCTATTCATACCTAAAAGTTTTTTAAGTAAAGAAGCTGCCCATATAGAGGGGTTTGCTAAAGAATGCGCAGTGGTAACACACTACCGCCTTAAGAACGATCCTAATGGAAGTGGTGTAATAGTTGACCCCGACGCAAAGCTGGAAGAAGAACTTATTGTAAGGCCCACATCCGAAACCATCATATGGAGTACTTATAAAAACTGGATACAAAGCTACCGCGATTTGCCACTGCTCATAAACCAGTGGGCTAACGTAGTACGCTGGGAAATGCGTACCCGCCTTTTTCTGCGCACTACAGAGTTTTTGTGGCAGGAAGGCCACACAGCACATGCTACCCGCGAGGAAGCTGTTGCCGAAACAAAGCAGATGCTCGAAGTATATGCCACTTTTGCAGAAGATTTTATGGCCATGCCCGTAATACGCGGTGTAAAAACGGCCAATGAACGTTTTGCTGGCGCAGAAGATACTTATTGCATAGAAGCTATGATGCAAGACGGTAAAGCGCTGCAGGCAGGCACCAGCCACTTCCTGGGGCAAAACTTCGCAAAGGCGTTCGATGTTAAATTTACCGACAAGCAAAATAAACTAGATTATGTTTGGGCTACATCATGGGGGGTATCCACAAGGCTCATAGGTGCATTGGTAATGGCTCACAGCGATGATGACGGGCTTATACTACCTCCAAAACTTGCACCCCAGCAGGTGGTTATAGTACCTATCTATAAAGGCGAAGATACACGTGGCCCTATAGATGATAAGGTGCACGAAATAATGAAGCAACTGCGTGCTAAAGGCATACGCGTGAAGTACGACAATGACGACAACAATAGGCCGGGATGGAAGTTTGCAGAGTATGAATTGAAAGGCATACCAGTACGTATAGCACTTGGAGCTAGAGACCTGGAAAATAACCAGGCAGAAGTTGCCCGCAGGGATACCAAAGTAAAGACCACATATAGCCTGGACGGTTTGGCTGATAATATTGAAACACTGCTCACCGACATCCAAAGCAACATGTATAAAACGGCGCTTGCTTTCCGCGACGATCACATAACGCCTGTAGATACATGGGAAGACTTTATGGAAGTTTTGGAAGGCAAGGGTGGTTTTGTTTCAGCCCACTGGGATAGCACCTCAGAAACCGAAGAAAAAATAAAAGAAATGAGCAAGGCCACCATACGCTGCATTCCGCTGGACAATAAACAGGAAGACGGCAAGTGCATACTTACCGGCAACCCTTCGGTTCAGAGGGTGTTATTTGCAAGGGCTTATTAAACACTATGCACTATGGATTACTTCGATAGGAATAAGGAAACGGAAACAGGAATATTCAAAATGGAAGTGGACACAACCGCTCAATCACATTTCCTCGAAATGGCCCGCTGGACAAAGTTTCTCGCGATTATGGGCTTTATATTTATGGGGCTGTTGATGATTGTTTGTATTGCTGTTGGTGTCTTTCTGGCAAACAGCAACACCCCGGTTGCGGGCATAAACAGTACTATGTTTGCTACAATTTATCTGGTAGTAGCTGCCATTTATATCTATCCCATATACGCTCTATACAAGTACTCAACACAAATAAAAAAAGCCATCACAGCAGCCAACCAGGAATTGTTTAATAGCGCTATCAGCTATCTGAAAAGAATGTTCAAATACACTGGCATACTACTGGTTATTTTTATAGCTATCTATGGTATTGCCTTCATTGTAATGCTCGCTGGCAATGCAGACAATCTAAAACAGTCGCTTCAGTAATGTAGATTATACTTGTTTGGCGATCTTTCAAATTATGCCCTACCGATTTAACACCGGTAGGGTATAATTGTTTTAAAGTAATAGGATAGGATCTTGGGAGTATTCTACCGAAATCCGATATAAAAAACGCCTCTACTAAGTGAGGCGGCTTAATGATCTTTTCTGGGAACAATGAGGTCAGGTCGAATAAACCAACTTCTGCTTATTGTTCTGCAGGTGGTTCTTTACTTTGTACGATAACTTGAATAGCAAAGAGTTTTCGGTAAGAACAATAAGTTTTTTGTCAACGATTTTAAAAACAATAGCAACAGAATAAGATTCAATTTCACTCTTACTCTCTTCTATCACTTGCTCCCATACCTTAAAGATATTAAGGTTATTCACAAGGCTTTTAAAAACGGATCGCTCCACTGGTTTTCCTTCAACTTTGTAGTCAATTTTCATGTAGGTGGTTATTGGTTGGGAGAACTAAATTATAACTTTTTTTACTAATTGAGCAATATCTGTGCTCATATTACGTATTTATTTTGTTCGAATAATGGGGTTTTTGATTTTACTGCAACTATAAATTACCTATATTTCTATTACATGATCTATCAGGTCATCATAACTATGGTCACGCTTTACATATGCAGCTATATATACACAATAGATGTTTATACGCAAATTGTTAGCACGTGCATATTCAAGCGCATACTTTGCCAGCCTGGCGGCAATCCCCTTCCCGCTCATATCCTTTGGCACCTCTGTGTGCATAAAAGATATTTTACCCGGCGTAAGCCGGTAATCAACCAGCGCAGTTTCACCATTATCAAAGCTCATCTGGAATCTCGACTTTTCAACATTATTTACGATCTCAGTTTCATTTACCATAAAGTGTGTTTTATTTTTTGAACAAAGATATTGCGCAGAACTATTTCCACCCTTTATCTTTACCATCTTACTAACTTGTTTGAATGCCTTTTACATTTTCCCATCCGGCGGCTATAATACCATTTCTTAATAAGAACAGGAATTACATTTCTGCTACAGGGCTTATCATAGGCAGTATAGCGCCAGATTTCGAATCATTCATTTTTTTGAATGAGAAGAAGATCTATGGGCACACCTGGCCGGGCATCTTCTGGTTCGATCTGCCACTTGCTATCCTTCTGGCTATCGTTTATCATGTTATTGTACGCGATGCACTCATCAAAAATCTTCCATGGGTTTTATATGAGCGGCTCCAGCGTTTTGAAGGCATCAACTGGATGAAGTACTTTAAAAAGCATTTTTTTGTAGTCATCATATCTATGCTCATCGGTATTTTTTCACACTTGCTGCTCGATGCTTTTACCCATCTTAACCTACTCGACCCAGACGCTACCGATTCGCCCATATACCTGGGACATGTTCAGGTATATTTGTTGCTTCAATACACTTTATCTGTGGTGGGTTTAATATTGGCAGCTTATTACATATTAAAAATACCGGCTGTACCAGTTCAGAAATCCGGGCACAACCAGATGACTTTCAGGATTTCATGCGTCAAACATTCCCGCACCACCAAAATAACCTATTGGGTGCTGGTTATGATATTCACCTGCCTTACTATGATCACCGCCATATACTTTCTGGAGCGCGAAATGAATATCATTCTTTTCATAGACATCAGCATTGCAGGTGCATGTAGCGCACTTATAATAGTGCCCCTGGTGCAAAAACTGATCATACCCGCTAGTCATTAAACACACATCATGCACAAAGGCATAATTATCTATGTCACTATTGCTATGTAGTAAGCATATTATTTTGAGGTTAAGGAAAAGAAATATTGGAAGGGGTGGTAAAAAAATCGATTGGTTTAACTAATTTTAAAAGATATATAAAGGGATAATTCAGAATATTTATGGCAGCAACATCTACGCTTCCGAAGATCGTTATCATTGAAGACGATCCGGCGTTACAAATGGTTATATCAAGGTTTTTTGAAACCAGGTTCCAGGTCACTGTTTTTAATAATGGTATGGATGGCCTTGCCTATCTGCAGGAAGGCAACATACCGGATATTATAGTTTCAGATCTCAACACCCCACAGCTCAATGGTTATGAATTGATCAAACAGATCAAATCAAGCGGTTTCTTTAATGCAATACCCATCATGATACTATCGGGCGAAGAAAGTACTGAGAGCAGGATAAAATGCCTGGAAGCTGGTGCCGATGATTACCTTGTAAAACCCTTCAACCCACGCGAACTCGAAGCACGCATTAATGTAATACTTAAACGCAGCGGAAAAATATTTACAACCTCATAATTTTTCATGTATAACGCGCCAACAGCACCGTTGCCCAAAAGATTAGTGGCACTGATAAATGTGAGCCCCCCAAATTTCGATCTGATATCCTCATGTCAGTTGGGCGACATAGAACTGGTTAGCTTCAGTAACAGTGTTGAGTTCATTAACAACTGGGAGAAGCAAAAACTGGATATTATTGGCATTATTTCGGAAAGTGAAGTAATGGCACCGCTAGGCATACCTCAGCTCGAAAACTTAAAGAGCAAAAAAGTACCCAGCCTACCCTTCTTCCTTATTTGCAACCAGCTCAACGAGAACCTGGCAAAAATTTGCCTGCATGCAGGCGTAACCGATGTTTTTAAAAACCCGATCAACAAAGCCGACATTGAAACCCGCGTAGCTTTTCTACTGGCCCATTGGGAAGTATTGAACAAACACAAGAGCCAGGAGAATACCAAAGCCTACAAAACACCACTCACAAAAAGGATATTTGATATTGTGTTTGCAGGTGGTGCCCTGCTCTTCCTGTCCCCATTCCTGCTCATCATCATTATTATAATGAAGCTGGAGTCAAAAGGGCCTGTGTTTTACTACTCACTACGGGTAGGTACCGGGTACAAGATCTTTAAGTTCTACAAGTTGCGGTCTATGTATGTAAATGCAGACAAACGCCTCAAGGAACTACAGCACCTCAACCAGTACAACAACAAAGACACAGGCACTGTAGAAGCCGTGCAGAACATACTCTGCGACGAATGCCTCCTGGCCGGCGACCGTTGCCGTCAACCGCTGTACTCCGACAATAACACATGGTGCGAAAAACAGTTCCAGACCACTAAAAAATCAAACAGCGGTTCTGCTTTCTTTAAGCTCAAAGACGACCCGCGCATCACCAAGGTAGGCAAGATACTGCGCAACACCAGTATTGATGAACTGCCGCAGCTCTGGAATGTTGTAATAGGCGACATGAGCATTGTAGGCAACAGGCCACTACCATTGTACGAGGCCGAACGGCTCACCACCGACAAGTATGCACCACGCTTTATGGCGCCCGCTGGCATTACCGGTCTATGGCAGGTAGAGAAGCGGGGCAAAGGCGAAATGAGCGAAGAAGAACGCCTGATGCTGGATAATGTATATGCCGAAAACCACAGCTTCTTAAACGACATCAAACTGATACTGAAAACCATACCCGCACTCTTCCAGAAAGAAAGCGTATAGTTTTTACGGTCACAAAGAAACATAAAACAGGCACAGGGACATAAAACCCGCAATGACCTGAACTTATTTTATCAATACCACAAAGCATTTTTCCATGAGGCCAATAGCCATGCCGGCATACATAAAGCAATTATGGGAAGCAGACAGCAGCAGGAACAATGAGTATATAGCCAGCATACGCCAGCAGTATGCTGCATTAAGCAAAGGCGGCACTGTGGAGCCCGAAGTATCAATAGTGATACCCGCATACAACGAGGAAGCCAACATACTGCGCACGCTCAGCTCCTTATGCAATAACATTACATACCGTGCAGTAGAGATAATAGTGGTCAACAACAACTCTAAAGACAATACTGAAGCGCTGGTTACCAGCTCCTCAGTACCCTGCATACTGGAAGCTAAACAGGGCATAACCAATGCCCGCAACGCTGGGCTGGCAAAGGCACGGGGCAAGTACATACTCAATGCCGATGGCGACAGTATCTATCCCCGTCACTGGATAGAAGAAATGGTAGCGCCTATGGCCAACAATGCAGATGTAGCCGTTACCTACGGACGGTTTGCTTTTATACCTGTTGGCACTACAGGACGGCTCACTTACTTTTTTTACGAGTACATAGGCGATGCCCTGCGCTATCGCAACAAATATTTCAAAGAAGAAGCTGTGAATGCATATGGCTTCAATTCAGGGTTCAGGCGCGAGCAAGGCTTGCTGGTAGATGGGTTTAACCACCCTCCCGAAGCCAACGAAGATGGATGGCTGGCTATGAAGCTGCGCAGCGCAGGCTACGGCAAGCTATTTTATGTAACCAACATAAAAGCCCTGGTATGGACCACCGACCGCCGCATACAAATAGACGGCGGCCTTTACAAAGCAACTGTGCGCAGAATTAAGCGTGTGTTCTTTGGCGGACCGAGATAGGTTTATCCTTTGCCTGTTTTACTAATTTATTTTTTGTTCCCGGTTCATTTTTTTTACCAGCAATTTTAGATTGCCGTTTGTTCGATTTTTTTTCACGTATCCATTCGCTGATGCGTTCGAACTCTTGTGGAGAAGGTTCTTTGCCGGTGGTATAAAAGTCTATATTTTTTGCCTCTTTGACCATAGCTAAAGTTACTGATTTTATGGAAAATATTGTTTAACAAGTTTGCTTGCAGCTTTTGTATTGATTACCATGAAATTCCCAAATAGCAATTCAGCGCCTAAACTTTGCCTATAATGACTGATAAGATTCGTTTTGCTTTCAAAAGAAATAAATCCATCATAACCATAATCAAATGATAGTTTACAAGCAAAAGCAATAAGGTTTCCTGGAACCCCTAAATACATCTTTCTTGCACCGCGATTAAACTTATTACTTTCAATCAAGTGCATAAATATATGATCGCTCTTATCTTGTAAACTTACAAGTCCTTGAATCACGTTGGGATTATCTAGTATTACGAGCTTATAAATTGACCTCTTTTTATCTTTGCCCTCATCCTGCCAATTAAAAAGCCATTCAGTTTCTTTCATCTGTTTTATATCCTTCTTTGATACCGCTAAAACTTCAGTTTTAAATGAATCTCCGGTAATTACATTTTCTATAGATTTTGTTAATTTGTCAATTTCTATATTAACTTGTCTATCTATACCCATTATTCAATTTTTAATGTTGCACAACTACTTTGTAATTACTACTATTCCCAAATTCGTCTGTTACTAATACTATGTATATACCTGTTGGTATGTTGTGTGTATTTACCTCTTCTGTATTTTTAGCGTTAGCATTTGTATATAGTACTTCACCTATGCTGTTTATGAGGGCAATTTTATAGCTATATCCTGCAAGTAATTTTATTGATAATTGATCCATCGCGGGGTTGGGATAAACCTGAACTTGTTTTATAATTGATTCTGGGGTTGCGACCCCTACCCCACATGCCGGATGCCCTGTCTTGTGAATGTATGTCAGTTGCGCATAAGGATTATCCACATTACTTGGATCAATACAAACACTGTACGATATTAATCCGCCTACACTTAGACTACTATCGTAGCCAAAACCTACTTTAAAAGCTTCATATGCACCACAAGGTTCAAAAGTATTGATTTGAACACCCGAACTAGTTGCGTAAATAAAATCTGATCCTAATACATATTTATCGCTCGTCATGCACCAATTTGTGTCATTGGGGTAATAGTAATAAATAAGACCTCCCTGATCGGCAGGTTGATCAAAAAAATAAGGATGAGAACTATGTCCTGACCGGCCAGAAATACCCATGGTCATTCTATAATTTTCAGGCATAAAAGTGCTATCAAAAAACTGTGTATTATCTACCGAAAAAGTAAAATAATTATCAACTTCATACTTAACCGAATTAAAGCTTACCCATTTATTGGTTATCTTTTCATGATAATGATCTTGATTAGGAGAGTTTCTGTAGTAGAACCCTTCAAATTCATCTCCGACATTAAAGCCGTTTAGTTCGGATAACGTTGGATTATGAAAATCAGTCAACTTAAAAGTCAGGTTAAATATATTGGGAGTATTATTAGTACTTTGATCGGTATAATAATCGAAATGCTGACCGTAATTATAAAAACCACCTACATAGGAAGAATCTGGTTTGTGCATCGGGAACATGTATAGGTCGCACACCTGTGCAAAGCCATGAGATTTACTGAGTACGATAGTCAAATCATTTAAAGGGTCGGAAATATTAGCAGTATTATTTTTATAAGCAACAACCTTTATTGATTTTACCGAATCCAGCACACCGGCAATCGCCATTGTGTCTATTGCTATCACAGTCGCCGTGTAGTACCAATTCGTAGTATCGTTATACAATATCCAGCTATCGCCAACATTTGCCTGTGTTTTTATGATCACTGTATCGCCCCAATAATTGTCGAACAAGAACGTACCATCCTGTTGTCTTACTACTTTTTTGCCTAGCCAGCTACCGCCATTAGTATCTAAATCCGGCATCCGGAAGCCATAATCACCTCTTATAGAACGGAATGGATAGTAAATGGCAGAAGTCCCCACCTGCCTTACAGAATCTATACGCATACCACGCAGGTAACCACCTTTGTAATAAGCATCAGTATCGCTATTTACAAAAAACTGTCTTACGCCAGGCGTAAAACAATTATAGTTTTGCCCATAGGCAATAGAAGATATACAAAGGGATAAAAGTAGCAGAAGTTTTCTCATGGGGTTATATAGTATGGCAATACTAATATACCAAATAAAACAATGGATGGATATTATTTTTATAAACCCTGATACTCGCCATGTAGCTATTATACACGCGATACTATAGGTTGGATTATATGCCCTTATCATCAATAATGGCAGGGATGGGTTTACCCCACAGTTGTTCAAACCTGAAATTGCTTGATATTTTCAAATTTTGATCGGTTATTATTTGGGTAGAATTGTTTAGCCCGGCAAAACAGTAGCACTGCTGTCTGCACAAAGCTGCGTCGGCAGCAGCGGTAATCGCTGCCAACTGCCTTTTTCGAGCCGAAGGGCCTACTTTCTTTTGGACATGCAAAAGTAAGTAAGGAAATGCAGGACAAGGTTTGTGAGAAAAGAGGGTTCGAACAACCGTGGGTTTACCCCGCCCCTCTCCCGGCAGGAAAAACAATGTTTTACAACACAAAATCACTAATACCCCACACTGGCAACCTATACAGCCAAATAAAAAAAGCATGGTACCACACAAATGGTAGTAGCTCGTGCATTCACTATTGCGCCATGTATATTCAATTTTTCTGTTAATTCTAAATTAAAAACCTTTGTACTTAAAACCCTGTCAAACCCTTATCATGATAGACTATACACAACAACAGCAGCAAGCCAAAGAGCTATATCTCGGTTCCGGTTACACACAAAAGCAAATAGCAAACACCGTAGGTGTCACCGAGAAAACCATCTACCGGTGGATGAAAAAAGAAGAGTGGGACGGCCTTAAAAAACAAAGCTTTGCCGCCCCTGCCGTTATGGTCAATCACCTGTACAGCGAGGTCATCGAGTTACAAAACCGCATTGCCAGCCGTGAAGAAGGGAATCGTTTCCCAACACATCAGGAAGCCGAGATCATACGCAAGCTCATCACCTGCATAGATAAGCTGGGTATCGCCCACTCCCAGGATACCAATAAGCAGATATTCATGAACTTCGCCACTTACATGCTGAAGGCCGATAATGACTTCTCCAAAAAGCTGGTCGAGTATGCTGAAACTTATCTCTGGCACTACAACAA
>Ga0206829_10093_pt1 | contig 34325 bp, 26 predicted proteins | sample Alteio_BWOrgCont_75_FD_152862 | JGI IMG/M metagenome (GOLD analysis project Ga0206829, IMG submission 152862) | Enriched cells from forest soil in Barre Woods Harvard Forest LTER site, Petersham, Massachusetts, United States -... | ecosystem: Environmental > Terrestrial > Soil > Temperate forest >... | reverse complement strand
TAGTGAAAAGTGAATAGTGAACAGTGAATAGTGAATAGTGAAAAACAATGCGACAATATTTTTCACTATTCACTGTTCACTGTTCACTATTCACTGTTCACTGTTCACTATTCACTATTCACTATTTTAGAATTTTATTGAAATCTGAAGATGTCCGCCAAGATTTTCAACAATTTTTTGAAGGGTAGAAAACCGGACATCTTTTAAATCATTCTCCAATTTTGAAATATAGGATTTATCGGTTCCACATAATTCTGCTAATTTTTCTTGAGTAAGTCCCTTATCCTGCCGGGCTTGCTGAATAAGTACTCCCAGCTTGAATCCTTCATACCCTTTTTCAAATTCCTCTCTTTTTTCAGTTCCCTTTTTGCCTATTTCCATTTCGATGAAATGGTCAAGACTTGTCAGATTTTTCTTCATGATATTCCTTTTTAATATTTAATGCTTTTTCTAATTCCTTAGCTGGCGTTCTTTGAGATTTCTTCTGAAATCCATGACCAATAACCACAATATTATTTTCCTCAAAGAAACAAAAGATTCGAAAGTTTTCCTTCCCGCTTTTTATCCTTATCTCATAAAGACCATCAGAGCCTTCTATATGCTTAAAATATTGTTCCGGTATTCTTTCCACGTCTTCAATTACTTTCAATGTCCACAGGATTTTATTCTTTACTTTTGCATTCTGCTCTACATAAAAACTTTTAAAATAATCTCTATAAAAATATAACTCCCTTTTTTTATTCACAATGCAAAAATACAAAATCCTTTTGTACTTTATTTACGATTTATGATTTATACAAACATCTACTTCAGTTTTACTTTTTCTAAGAATCTTTCTATTATCGGTTAAAGACAGCTATTATTCAAAAAATAATTTGTAATTTTGTACCCTCAAATAAAATAAGATAGTATATCAAATTAATAAAACGAATATGAAAGCATTTTACAAAAGCATTTTTCTACTAACAGGCATCCTTTTTTGGATAGGAGCTATGGCGCAAAACAAGGTTCAAAAAACGGTCATCACCACCCAAGAGTGGAATACGATGAAAGCAAATGGAACTTTGACGGATGATTATACCACCTGGGATCCGAATGTAGCACACCCGGTTATTCAACCACACGTTTTTGTGCCGCATACACCTTCCCCGCAAAATGTGCAGGACAATAATACCTCTTGCAATTGTATGCAACAGATATTTCCATTAACAGGTCCTGATAGTACTGGTTTTTCAGTTGTTCCTTTTGCCGGTTGTCAACCACCAGATTATAGAAATGATGATGGCTTTACTGACCCAATTGCTATTCCTTTTACGTTTTGTTTTTATGGTACTCAATACAACCAAATTTACATTAATAATAATGGTGACATTTCATTTAGTGCTGGTGTTTTTAATTACACACCTGAAGGTTTAGCTTTACAAACTTATGGAACTATGGTTGCACCGTTTTGGGCTGACGTATATACACTAAATCCTCTTAGTGGAATAGTTTATTATAAAATTACACCTCATGCTGTAATTGTAAGGTGGGATAGTGTAGGATACTATGCTAATCACGTTGATAAATTATGCGATTTTCAGTGTATAATATCTGATGGAACTGACCCCTTAATTCCTAATGGAAATAATGTGAAATTCTGTTATGGAATCATGCAATGGACAACTGGAGATGCAAGTGATGATTCAGCAGGATTTTGTGCTTTTAATCCTTCCAATGATGTACTTGGTGGAGAGGGTGCTCCTGCAGCAGTTGGTGCTTCAAATGCAGATCAAATAAATTATATCCAATTTGGTTTATTTGGTCAGACTGGAACTGTTTTTAATGGTCCGAATCCAGCATATAATTATAATGGAGTTGAATGGCTCCAAAACCAAACCTTTTCCTTCAGCACCTGCAGTGGCAATAATATCCCGCCGGTAGTAGTCGGTCTGCAATATTGCGATACCTTGAGGATGTGTGCAGGAGATACTCTGTATATTCCTATACAATTCCAGTCGCCGGAAGCCACACAGATTACCACCGATACTGCATGGAGTACCATGAGCGGATTCACATTGATATATGACAGTAGTGGAAATGTCGCTTCCGAATTGATTCGGATTATTGCTGACAGCTCGGATATTGGGAATAACATAGTTTACTTCCAGGCTACCGATAATGGCTCACCTGTAGGTATTACCAATATCACCGTTGATATTTTGGTAGATTCTTTCAATGCTCCGAAGCCTGTTATCATGCCTGTAAATCCTTCTACCTGTTCCAACTTCCAGGACTCTATCTGGGTGATTAATCCTTCTGACTATACCTATTTTGCCTGGAGCAATGGGGGCACCTCTGATACTATTTATGGAGGACCAGGTCCTTATAGCGTTACCGTTACTTCCCCAAATGGTTGTCGCTTATCAGCTCGCGATACCATCAAGGTTTTCCCTGGCTCGCTTCCGGTGATTAATGGAATTTTCCATCATTGCCCGCAAGATTCAAGTGCTTTATCTGTCCAGAACGGATATGTTTATTACCACTGGAATAACGGAGATTCCACATCATTGATTTATGTGGATACCGGTACTTTTTCATTGACAGTGATGGATACCAATGGCTGTATAGGCACTTCTGAACCTGTCCATGTCATTGCTACCAGTGTTATTCCAGTACTTACAGGCACTCCACATGTTTGCGGAAATGATACTTCCCAATTAGTCATTACCCCTGCTGCCTTCAGTGCCTATCAATGGTCGAATGGAATGAGTACCCCGACCATCTGGGTGCATGGCGGAACATTCTATGTAACCGTCACGGATACCGCAGGCTGTGTGAATGTTGATTCCTTCAAAGTCCGCCAGACAGCAAATCCTATCCCTCTGATAAGCGGCGATACGGTCTATTGCGGAACGGATAGCGTTACCCTGTCCACTTCTCCAAATGGAATGGCTTCCTATAGCTGGTCTAATGGCAATGGCAATCAATCCGGCAGATTCAGCGAAGGCACATATTTTGTTACTGTTACCGATACATCAGGTTGCCAGGGCACCGACAGCATCTATGTCCAGAAGCATCCTCGCCCAACTCCAGTTCTTAAAGGAGATTCTGCCTTCTGCGCTTATGATAGCACGGTCATTGCCATTGATTCCGTCTATACGCAATACCTCTGGTCGAATGGTGCTACAACTCAAGGCATCATCACCAATCTTGATACGGTCTATTCGGTAACTGTTACCAATCAATATGGATGTACAGGCACTTCGCTGCCCTTCAGAACTATTGTCTATCATGTGCCGATAGCCATGTTTAATATTTATACTCCAATAATGGGTCGCCCTGATACCACGATTAATTTCTACAATGTCTCGACGGTACTCTCTCCCGGAGTTATTGATTCATCCTATTGGTTCTTTGGCGATGGTGATAATGGCAATCAGTTTAATATGACACATTCCTTCCAAACAGACGGGCTTTATCATGTCGAATTGATAACTGTTACCAATGAGGGATGTCGCGATACCACCTATCAGGATTACATCATTGAGAGCGTTCCTGTCATTCCACCAAACGTTTTTACTCCAAATGGCGATGGCAAAAACGATCAGTTGGTTTATCTGAATCTCTATCAATATGCCGGCAGCCGACTGGAAATTTTCAATCGTTGGGGTATTAAATTATATGATAATTCTGATTATAAAAATGACTGGACAGGCGACGATCATCCTGACGGTGTCTATTTCTATATCCTCCATGTGGCAGATTTGAAAGGAACCATTATGAAGGGGACCATTGAAATCTTGAGAGGAAAATAATCGTCCTTCAATAAGGAATCGGGAAACCGAAATAAGAAAGTCCATTTGAGGAATTCTTATTTCGGTTTTTCTTTTATATTTCGAAATGGTATAATATAAAGGAGTCCTGATTTTATTAGTATAATAGGTTTTTCACCAAAAATTGCTATTTCATTCCAAAACTGCAGCTATAGTTTTTGCGAAAATATTTCATTAAAAGATAAATAGAAGTGCTGACTATTTAAAGTGATATTCTTTAATATTTAGCACACGAGCAAACTAAACAAAACAATTGTCTTGAAAGATTTACACTTGTGTAAACTATCCAATACGATCTTCCTATATATTTAGCACTAGTGCAAATATTACAAAACAATTGTCTTGAAAGTTTTGCACTTGTGCAAACTAGACAAAACAATATTCCTATATATTTAGCACTAGTGCAAAGATTACAAAACAATTGTCTTAAAAGTTTTGCACTTGTGCAAACTATACAAAACAATATTCCTATATATTTAGCACTAGTGCAAAGATTACAAAACAATTGTCTTAAAAGTTTTGCACTTATGCAAACTAGACAAAAACAATCTTCCTATATATTTAGCACTAGTGCAAAGGCTTTACAGCACGAGTTATAGGTAGTTTGTAATTTTACCTGAATGCCTCAACTATATTTGGATATAATTTCCCCTCTTAATTTGATTTTAGAATCATTTCTTTAAGAAAATATCAGAGTAAAATCGCCCAAGCAACATTTTTCCCATCCTTTCCTACTTTTGTCACAAGAAAAATGAAGATGGTTCTTCACAATTTAGCATTCATCATTCTCTTTATCCTCGTCATGTTGCTGCGCCGAAGGTCGCAGTCACATGACGAGGAAATCAAGTAGGAATTATTAGTTGAGGAACATCCTCTGGTGGTTTTTTTTGTACTTAATGTAATAGTACAGTTGTACATTGATTAGGTACAACTGTAATTGAACCATTCCAAATAGTAAATCCTGAAACTGCCGAATAATCATATTGCCCTTCTGGAATAGTAAGGTTGGCACAATTAACTGCACCACATGCTGGTACTGATGAATAATAGCCTGAAACATTTGCAGAGTAACTTCCATTTATTCCGTCAACTGTAACACTAAAGGTGGGATAACTTTGATCTGTCCAGAAGGTTAATGAACCGGGTGGATAACTAATAGTTACCGATTGGCTTGTAAAGCCCTGTTCATCACCATCCGCATCATTTACGGTTAAGGTTACGGAATAATTTCCAGGTGAAGAATATGAATGTGAAACAGGGTTGCCTGTCAATATGGTGCCGTCTCCAAAATCCCATGACCATTTTGCAGGAGTTGACTTATCTAAGAGCCCTCCTCCGGTAGAACAATCTGAAAAAGTAACCGCCTGACCCACTAATGCTGTGGAAGTACTCATGTTAAAACATGCTGAAATATTCTTTTCACAGGAAGAAAACAGAGCAATAATTACACTATATAATAATAGCTTTATTAATTTCATTTGCCAATAATTATTCACCTGTTATTATACAAGTGTATATTTGAACGATGCCCAGGACATCTTGTTTTTGGAAATCTACAGTCGAAACTTTTGTAATTCCGCCATTATGGGCAGCGGATGAAATACTCGCATCAACACCGAAGTTTAAAACTTCAAAAAATCCCGTTCCTGTTGACTTGCCGATCTTGGTCCCTATCGGATTGCTGGTGGCAGATACAGGAATGGTAATTGAACAGGATGTCATTGCAAAAATTGCTAATGCACCAATTAATAGTTTTACTTTTTTCATTTTATATATTTGTTAAGCCCGCAACCGAATGGCGCAAGTCGGCGGCGGCAAACATAAAAAAAATTATAAAGAAACCAATTCCAAAAGGAAAGATTATCTCATTTTCCAAAGAACAAAAACCAATTTTCATGGCAATAAATCTTCCTAAAAGATCCCCATTAATACTTTTTTTGTCAGAAATATTTCTCTTTTTTCATAGAAATATCCATTTTAATTTTAAAATCTCAAACTATTTTTTTATTCCATAGAAGCTCTGATAACGTGGATTTAGATAGTATTTTATGAAAATATATTTAGTTAAAGTTTCAAATATATGTTGGAATATGATTGCGGTCTCCAAAATTTAATTTGAACCTGCGGCTCGAAATAATGAAGAATAAATCAAAATAGAGCTCTTTCATATTTAATCCCTATTTGTCATATAAAAAGCCCAGAGGGACTACCTTTCCCATTAAGTTAGGATTAATTACCAAAAGATCGTCCCTATGAGACTTTATTCTTTTTATAAGCGATTTATCACCAAATATAGGAATGAAACCTGACAGCAGCGGGGGGCAGCTGTCAGGATTCATCCCCAGGATAAAGGCTGACCCTTTCATTTATAATTCCGCCACCCTTACCGGTTTGGTTCAGAATAGCTATGTATGGGTGAAATATCAGTTAATAGATTCTCATGGACCTGAGGGCTTTCATCCTGCCATTAAAGTCCAGGTGAAAGGCTAATCAATAACAAAGAAGCTTTCCAAAAGCCCCTCCGACGATACCGCAGTATTAGTTTGGAGGGGCTTTTTTATTTCGCTTAAATCGGGTAGATTCATGCAAAAAGACTAAAACTAAGACCTAATGTCCATTAGCTCCGACTTAATATAATTTAACTCCGACCTAAAGTGCTTTAGCTCCGACCTAAAGTGCTTTAGCTTCGACCTAATGTTCTTTAGCTTCGACCTAAAGTACTTTAGCTCTGACCTAATGTGCTTTAGCTTCGACCTAATGTGCTTTAGCTCCGACCTAATATACTTTAACTCCGACCTAATGTACATTAACTCCGACCTAATACACATTAGCTCGGAGTTAATGTCCTCCGAAGAATTTTTTAAGCGTAAAAAAGAGGGGGAATTAAACTTTACCAAAGTTTTTGAAGTTTGGTAAAGTTACAATCCTTTATTTCTTTTATGATTGTCCATATTAATACCTAATGTTGTTAAAATAATGAATATTGAACAAGGAATAATGAATGTTGAAGGAAGTAAGGTTGAAATAAGAATGAATGAATTCCAGAATTCAGTATTTGTTAGTATTCCAAATCATTATTCATTATTCCTTGTTCAATATTCATTATTTCCTCTGTTAGGTATCAAGACGGACATTCATAAATTACAAAAAGCCCGTCCTTCTGGGACTTAGTTCTTATCAAGAAAAATTTACTGCCAAAAGCCCGTCCCTCTGGGATTTTCATCAAATTTTTAATAGTACAATTATGAAAGAAGTCTAATATAACAATCCTAAAGAGACAGAAAATCATGAAACTCTGGTTGCTTTGAATAGTAGCTTCCTTAGTTTGTCCAAAACTTGGTTATCTTTTCTAACTTTTTAGTACCTTTTTCAAAAGAATTAGAACCATTTTCGTTCTATTTTTGGATAATTTGAGATGCTCTAAAACGGGATTTTCGGGTTTTTTAGCGGCGGAAAGGGAATTGAGATTTATGTTTCAAAATATAGAATTGTTATTCGATAACATAAAAATAAAAAGAGCGGTACAAATTGTACCGCTCTTTTAGTTTAGAGATTAATTATTCTGAATAATTATTCCACAACAATTCTTTTCTGCATTGTTGATTCTCCTTTTTGAATGATTAATACATAAACGCCTTTGGCTATGCCATCAAGATTCAACTGATTTTGGTTATCGCCGATGGTTGAAACATGGCTTTCATTAACGATTAATCTTCCCATTACATCTATTAAGTGAAGGTTGTAATTTTCTTCATTGTCTGATGAGAAAACAACATTCAATAAGACACTTGCAGGATTTGGATAAACATTAAATGATGTCAAAGAACTCGCTGATTCATCACCTTCTAACCTTGGCAAGGTGGTGAAGGTTTGAGAGGCACTGTAGCCGGAGACATTGATCTGATTGGCATCGCAGTTGGTTTGAATCTGCCAGTCATAAGCGGTATTATGCAATAATCCGGAGAAGGTATAATGATTATTCGGAGCTATATTGTGCACAGTCCAGACATTGGCATTGTGAACACTTATCCTCACATTATAACTAATATGACATGTTGGCTGAACCCAGTTTGCCATAGCGGAAGTAGCAGCAATATTTGTTGTCGGAGTAACTGGGAATGCAGGAATAGAGCAAGAACCTGTTATGGTTGTAGATGCAGTTCCTGTGCATAAATTGGTATTGGTGACAGTGACCGTATAAGTTCCGGCTGCATTGACAGTATCCAATTGGGTATTAAACCCATTGCTCCAGGAATATACCGGGAACACTGCACCGACTGTAAGGTGAGCATATCCGCCGCCACAAAGGTTATTCTGATTGGTAACCAAAATCACTGGAACCGGGGAACTGTTTGCTGTTACCGCCCTGTTTGCGACTCCGGTACAATTGCCTCCATTAGAAACCGTAACTACATATAATCCGCTGATTGAAGTAGTAACTGTTTCGGTGGTAGCACCATTGCTCCAGGTATAGGTATTGTAAACTCCGGCATCTAATGATACCGAGCCTCCGCTGCAGAATTGGGTTGGTCCGTTTGCAGTAATAACAGGAGGTATGAATTGTGTAACTGTTACAGTTTGTGTTCCTGAACCTGTGCAACCGTTATTGCCGGTAACTGTTACAACATAGTTGCCTGATGCCAGAACAAAAATAGATTCTGTTGTTTGAGAATTCATCCAGTGGTAAGAAACAAAAGTTCCTGCATCCAAAGTTACAGAACCGCCTTGGCAGAAATTAGTTGGACCATTAGCTGAGATCACAGGCGCAGGGCTTGGTAATGCAGTAACAGAAATAGAAGCTGAACCTGTACAGTTGTTTACATTAGCAACGGTAACCGTGTAAATGCCCGTAGTGGTTGCATTTAATGTGGCTGTCGTTGCACCTGTATTCCATAGGTAAGTTACAAAAGTACCAGCACTCAAAGTAACTGAATGTCCACTGCAGAAAGTGGTCGGACCGCTTGGGGTAATAGAAGGTGTAGGTTGTGCAAACACCTGAACAAACTGACAAGAATTTCCTGTGCATCCGTTGCTGTTGGTAACGGTTACGCAATAAGGCTGTGAACCATAAACGGTAATGGATTGGGTGGTGCTTCCGGTATTCCAGTTGTAGGAAACATAATTCCCTGCATTCAGCATAACAGAATCTCCCTGGCAGAAAGTCGTAGGACCGCTTGGGGAAATTGCAACAACCGGATTAGAATTTACTGTTACTGCTTGAGAAGCCATTCCAGTACATCCATTTACATCCGTTACAGTAACCATAAAGTTCCCGTTGGTATTTGCTGATATGGTCATAGTTGTTGAACCTGTATTCCACATGTAGGAAGCATAAGAGCCTGCGTTTAATAGTACAGAACCACCAGCACAGAAGGTTGTTGGTCCGTTAGGAGTAACTGTTGGAGTCGGTAAAGAATTGACCGTTACTGATCGAGAAGTCATTCCAGAACAACCATTAATATCTGTTACTGTTACAGAATAACTTCCGGCAGATGAAACAGAAATTGATGATGTTGTTGCACCAGTGCTCCAGTTATAAGAAGCGAATGAACCTGCACTTAATGTTGTAAAGTTTCCGCTGCATATACTCGTGCTTCCTGTGATAGAAGGAGTTGGATTGCTGCTGACAGTTACCATTTGAGCGGCATTGCCATTACAACCGTTTACGTCAGTAACAGTAACCATATAATTTCCTGTTGAGGAAACAGTAATGGATTCTGATGTCGCTCCGTTATTCCAAAGGTAAGATACCCATATTCCAGCATCAAGATTCACAGAACCTCCATTACAGAAGGTAGTAAGACCACTCGGTGTGATTGTAGGATTAGGATTCGTATTTTCAGTTACTGATTGGGATGCCATGCCCGTACATCCGTTGACAAAAGAAACTGTCACTGAATACTGTCCTGAAGTAGAGGCGGTGATTGTTTCAGTAGTTGCATTGTTACTCCACATATAAGTGAAGAAATTACCTGCATTCAGCATTACCGAACCTCCCTGGCAGAATGTAGTAGGTCCGTTAGCAGTGATGGTCGGTGATGGAATTGCATTCACAGTAATGGCTTGCGATGCAGATGCTGTGCAGCCATTATTGTTGGTAACAGTAACGATAAACGTATCTGCTGTTGAAGCACTGACAGTTTCATCTGTTGAGCCTGTATTCCAGATATAGGAAGCATATAACCCAGCATCCAGGATTACTGAATTTCCCTGGCAGATGGATGTCGGTCCATTTGCAGTAATTGTTGGAGTAGGATTGAAAAACACATTTACAGATTGCTGCACTGTTCCTGTACATCCGGCATTGCTGCTGACAGTTACTCTGAAAGTTCCTGTTGTGGTAATGGTGATGGATTCTGTTGTAGCACCATTGCTCCAGTGATAGGAATCATAGACACCTGCATCAAGATCTACTGAACCACCCTGACAGAAATCAGTTGGACCGCTTGGAGTAATGACAGGAGTTACATTTGGATTGACCGTAACTACAATTGAACCAGTAGAAGTACATCCGCTGGCATTGGAAACAGTAACAGAATAAGTATCAGAAGTATTTACTGTAATATGTGTGGCTGTGGATCCTGTACTCCAGGAATAAGAAGTATAACTACCTGCAAATAAAGTTACAGATCCTCCCTGGCAGAAGGAAGTAGGTCCATTTGCTGTTATAGAATCGGAAGCAATGGAATTAACTGTAACAGTCTGGGAAGCAATTCCTGTACATCCAAGGTAATCAGTAACGGTTACTGAAAAAGTTCCGCTGGTATAAACATCTATAGTTTCAGAAGTGGCACCTGTACTCCAGATATATGAAAAATAAGTTCCGGGATCCAGTGTTGAAAAGTTTCCGGCACAGAAGCTTGTGTTACCGGTAATATTTGGAGTTGGATTATTATAAACTGTTACTGTTTGGGAAGCGATACCACTGCAACCATTAATATCAGTAATGGTAACCCTGTATGCTCCTGTTGTCGAAACGCTAATTGAATCAGTTGTAGCTCCCGTATTCCAGAGATAAGACTGCCAGTTGCCGGCTATTAAAGAAACAGATCCTCCATCACAGAAAGTGGTCAGACCGCTTGCTAAAATCGTAGGTGTGGGTTGCTGATTGGCTGTAACCAATTGAGATGCACTCCCTGTGCAACCGAAAGTATTAGTAACAGTAACCGTATAATTTCCAGTGGTTGCAACGGTAATAAATTCTGACGAAGAACCATTGCTCCAATTATAAGAATCAAAAACTCCTGCATCAAGGGCTACTGAATCTCCCGAACAGAAGGATGTAGGACCATTTGCTGAAATGCTTGGTGTTGGAGTAGCATTAATTGTAATAGATTGCGAAGCCACACCGGTACACCCGCTATTGTCAACAACCGATACGGAATAATTTCCTCCAGAGGTGACTGTGATAGAATGTGTAGTAGCTCCTGTACTCCAAAAATAAGACAAATAAATTCCTGCATCTAAAGTTACCGAACCTCCAGGACAAAAGTTAGTCGGTCCGTTAGGGGTAATGGTTGGGGTAATAGAAACAATACTTGCCAAAAGAGATTGTGCTGGACTGCTTCCACAACTGTTATTTGCCATTACAGATATTGTTCCGCCTGAAGAGGAAGTATGTACTGAAATACTATCAACTATTGAACTTCCTGTCCATCCATTTGGCAATGTCCAGGTATAGCTTGTAGCACCTGGAACCGGAGCAATACTATAGGAAGTAAATACTCCTGCACAAATGTTAGAATCACCCGTTATAGGTCCTGGTTGTGCCGGAGGGGTGCCAAAGTTCACCTGCAATGTTTGAGGCTGGCTGACCCCACAGCAATTCACCGCAGTAACAGAAATCATTCCTCCCAAGCTGTCTGTGTTTACAGTGATGGAATTGGTAGTTGAAGTTCCTGACCACCCATTTGGTAAAGTCCAATTATAACTGCTCGCTCCAGAAACTGGTGATATGGAATACGTCTGAATCGAAGGCTGACAAATAGAATTAGGACCAGAAATAGTACCAGGAGTTGGAGGAGCCTCACATGAATTAAATTGCCAAAAGTCACTTAAGCAATTGATCACTGAATTAGTATAACTAAATCCGGCTCCGCAATAACCATAATTACCGATTGCAAATCCAACTGCTGCTAATCGAGGAGTTGTTCCTTGATCCGCAACTTGTGTCCATGAATTAGTTAATGAATTATAAGCCCACCAATGATTAATGAGTGATAAGCTATTCGTTAAACTTCCAGTTCCAACATAAGCCTTATTTCCTAATACAAATGAAACAGGACTAATATCTACTGAAGGCAAATTAGCGACGACTCCCCATGAATTTGAATCTGGGTTGTATTTATAAAAATCACTATAGGGTGAACTGCTTGTACCACAACCCATATAACCATAGTTGCCGATATTAAAGCCAACAGGTCCTTGACGAGGTGCTCCGGGGAAATTTGTTCGTTGTGTCCAAGTATCGGCAACAGCATCATACTGCCAAAAGTCATTAGAAACAGGGTAACCACAACCTATATATCCATTTGAACTGATTGAAAATGCTGCTGCATTTACTCTACCAGATCCTGTAAAATTTGCCGTTTGTATCCATGTATTTGAGTTTACGTCATATTTCCAAAAATCATTTACAAAAGAATAAGAAGGATAAGTTTGTGAGCCTAAACCAACATAACCAATGTCATTGCAAACAAAAGCTACCCCACCAAATCTTGGAGTGCCACCATAATTTGCAATTTGAGTCCAAGCGTTGGTATTAGGATCATATTGCCAAAAATCATTCAATATACTTGAACTATTATCATTATACCCAAGTCCTATATATCCCTTCCCTCCTGCAGCAAAACCAACAGCACTTCTTCTTCCCAATCCTCCAATGCTTGCTTGTTGTGTCCAGCCATTATTGCTTGCAGATACAGAAACACTCAAAATTTGAGAAAGGCTGCTTCCACAAGCATTGTTTGCTCTAACAGAAATATTTCCACTTGATGAGCTTGCTGAAACATTGATTGAGTTGGTAGTAGAAGAACCTGACCATCCGTTCGGTAAAGTCCAGGTATAACTTGTTGCATTTGGAACAGGATTTACTGAATAGGTCTGAATAGAACTTGCACAAATACTTATGTTGCCGGTAATTTGACCAGGTTGACCAGGTAAACTATCTGTAACTGAAACCTGTGTGAATTGAGTCTGACTCGTTCCGCAACAGTTAGTTGCAGATACAGAAATTAATCCTCCATTATTACCTACTGTAACAACGATAGAATTAGTTGTCGAAGTCCCTGTCCAGCCATTTGGCAAAGTCCAGTTATAGCTATTTGCTCCTGTAACGGGTGTTACGGAATAAGTTTGTATAGAACCCAGACAGGCTGAAAATGGACCCGAAATAGTACCCGGAGTCGCTGGAGCTATACATGTATTAAATTCCCAAAAATCTGTAGAACTATTCAAATTGTTGTTAATAGTTCCTGTGCCTGCATAACCGATGCCGTTGATGGCAAAAGAAGCAGCATTAAATCGTGCTGAACCGCCAAAATTCGGAACGGAACTCCAGGTGTTTGTAACAGGGTTATAGGATGACCAGTGATTGGTAAGATTGGATGCTGATGTAAGTTGCCCTAAACCAACATAACCAAGGTTATTAATAACAAAGGAAGAGGCTGCTATAGCTGTATTTGGCAGATTGGATATTGAAGTCCATGAATTAGCAGAAGGATCATACTTGTAAAAATCATTTGTGGAAGAACCATCATAACCAGTACCCATATATCCATAATTTCCAATTGCAAATCCTACAGCTCCTTGTCTTGCAGCAGCCGGAAAATTTGCTACCTGAGTCCAGTTATCTGTAATTGAATTATATTGCCATAAGTCTTGAAACAAACCTCCGTTATATCCTGTTCCCACATATCCGTTTGATCCGATGACGAAGGAAGCTGCAGTATATCTGCCTGAACCTCCAAAACTTGAGACCTGTGACCAGGAATTAGCAACTGGGTCATATTTCCAAAAGTCTGTAGGGTAAGTAGAATTATTATAGCCTAAGCCTACATATCCGTAATCACCTATTGCAAAGGAAGAGACACCATATCTTGCTCCTCCGAGATAAGTGGCTTCCTGTGTCCAGGAATCTGTTGTGGGATCATAAGACCAAAAATCGCTGAATAATGTTAAGGTTGATATTTCTCTTCCGCATCCGATATATCCCTTTGAACCGATTGCAAAATATGCTGAACTTTCTCTGTCAGTTCCTCCATAACTCGCTTTTTGTGACCAGCCGCTAAGATTGGAATATACTGATACATTCAGTACCTGAGCGACACTGCTTCCGCAACTGTCATTGGCTGTAACCGTTATTTGTCCGCCAGTTGAATTTGTCTGGACGAAGATAATAGTATCTGTTGATGCTCCTGACCATCCGTTTGGAAGTGTCCAGGTATAGCTTGTTGCATTTGGTACAGGTGAAATGGAATAAGTCAGTTGAGAACCTGAGCATACACTTGCACTTCCTGTTATTGGATTTGGCTGATTTGGCACACAGGTATTATATGCCCAAAAATCATTTTCATATTGTCCTGTATTTCGGTCTTGACCCGTTCCTACATAACCGGTGCTTCCAATGCTAAATGCCGCACTTACCCATCTTAATCCACCACCATAATCTGCTATTTGAGACCAAGAATCGCCTACCGGATTATAGGACCAAAAATCCGCCTGTGAAAGGCTGTTTATATTATTTCCGGTACCTACATAGCCTTGACCATTTATTGAGAAACAGGCTGGATAGTTTCTGGCTACACCAGCAAAATTTGCAACTTGTACCCATGTATTGCTGTCTGGATTGAAGCGATAAAAACTCGAAAACATAGAGCTTGCATTTGCACCCAATCCGATGTAACCATAATTTCCAATAGAGAAACTTGCACAGCCTTCTCTTTGATCGCTAACAGTTCCAAACGATGCCATTGTAGCCCAGGTTCCAATAGAATTCGGAGCTGGTGTAAATTGATAAAGGTCATTGAAATACTGACCTCCATAAACTCCTGTGCCTACATAGCCTTTCCCATTAATTGCAAAACCGCAGGCTCCATATCTTGCCTGACCCGGGAAATTTGCTTGAGCTACCCATGCGTTTGAGGCTGGAACATACGCCCATAAATCTCCTAAATAACCATTGTTGCCATAACCTGTACAAACATACCCCGTATCGCCAATGGCGAAACTCGCAGCAATTTGCCTGGCATAACCGGAAGGTAAACTTCCTTCTTGGGTCCAGGAATTTGTGTTAGGATCGTAACCCCAAAAATCATTTAGGATTGGACCGTCACTGCCTCCACCCATATATCCTATTGCTCCAATAGAAAAGGAGTATGCAGCATAGCGGGCAGTTCCGCCATTACCGAAATTAGTTTCCTGTACCCAGCTCTGGGCACTTACTTTTGTGGCTCCGCCTAAGGCGAATGCGCACATCAAAATTAAGATTACATGTTTTACTTTTTTCATTTAATTTATTATTTATTTGCGCTTACTCTAATCGGTTTTCGGCGTCCCCGTTTTTTTTGAAGGCGCAATTTTAACAAATTAGAATCATATTAACAAATTTTTTAGTAATTATTTTTTTTCTTTCTTACAGATTTAATCTTAAATTCACATTGAAATCCGCTTTGTCATACACCCAAATTTTTTCTAATGTGATCGCATTCTAAATTTTATTTGTAATATTGCGGCTCCAAAAAATTAAACCAATGCTCACAGCAAATAAATTAATACCAAAATATCGTTCCCATCAGGGAGTGAATGCTGGTGCTGTATTGGTCTCACCTCTAAGGAAGTTTAAAGAAATCATAGAGAAGAACGTGATGATGGTCATTGCGCTGGATGAATCGGTTTCGGGTAGAAGAAATCCCGATGCCATAGTCCGCCACCGAACATCTTCACTGCTCTTCTTCAATGAGAAAATATAATTTTCTAAGTTTCAACAATAAGACACTAAGTTCACTAAGAATCACTAAGTTTTGTTTAGTGGTTCTTAGTGAACTTAGTGTTGAATTTTCCCTTCCCAATGGATCTATAGATCAAATTTTATAAATATTTTATTAATCAAAATTAAATTTTAAATCATGTATTATTCAAAAAAAAGTAACCAAAAAGCAACCTCCAAAAGGTATGCTGTTTCAGCGAACCCAAGAGGTATCGTCGGACAAAAGAAAGTGCCTGCTGGCATGGGATCCGGACCAATTGCCGGAGTTAAACATTCGGTGATAGCTTCGCCAAAAACTGATGCCAGGAAAGGAGGAAAAAGCATCAGTAAACAACTTACCAACTCCATCGTCAAAGCCATTGAATGCATACTGATGTTTTTTATTTTCTTTTTCACTTTTGTAGCTCTGGTATTGAAGGTTGTGATGGTTGTATTAACCAAAATCGGGGCAGTGATCTTGAATTTATTCGGAAAAGATTTAAGGAAAAAACCCAAGCGGGCTGCGAGCTTCGGCAATCTCTTTCTGAATTTCCTTGGCGAAGCTGACTTGAGCATGTTTGCAAGCATCTCACAGCGAAAAGCACTCTGCATCGTCCCTGTTTTTATTAAGCAGAACAGTCGTCACAAGGGGTTCTATACTACCAAAAAGTATTTTGTGCTGATGGGATTGCCGAATCCTGATGCCAGCGTGGAAGCCTATTTGGTGATTCCTGCTAATCATGGCAAGGCGGTGGTATTGATGAATGAAATTGTATCTAAATGCGGTGTGGGAAATATTTATGTTACCACACTGCCCGCCACACTGACTGCTGCCTCTGAGCTGATTGATAATTATAACAAAGCGCATGGTCCGGCTCGCAAAGTAACCCTTGGTCTTGCGGTGGATGCTCTCGAAGTAATCATGGCGACCTTCCAAGCCTTTGCAGACCTTCCGGCAAACAAGGCGAATTCGATTGTTATTATCCAATCTGGTGGCTTCCACGTGAAGGGTGTCGGTGGTGGACATCCAAATATATGGGATGCCGTTACCGGAAAAATTTCAGGTGAGGTAGATTTGACCTTTGTTATGGGCGAAGGAACCTGCTGCTACGATAACTGGTACAGTGTCGATAACATTAACTGGATAAGGGCTGACCCTTCCATTTATAATTCCGCCACCCTTACCGGTTTGGTTCCGAATAGCTATGTATGGGTGAAATATCAGTTAATAGATGCTCATGGACCTGAGGGCTTTCATCCTGCCATTAAAGTCCAGGTGAAAGGCTAATTAACAAACAAGACAAGATTCCTTAGCCCTCTCCGATTCTGCCGATTAAGCAGAACGGAGGGGGCTTCTTTTTTTAAAAATTGCCTTTTTTGACCATAAAAAGACAAGTTCACCGATTCAGCGTACTTTAACACCAATTCAGAGTATTCTATAATCGTTATCGAGTATTCTATAATCGTTATCGAGTATTCTAACACCGTTATCGAGTATTCTATAACCGTTATCGAGTATTCTAACACCGTTACCGAGTATTCTATAACCGTTATCGAGTATTCTAACACCGTTACCGAGTATTCTATAACCGTTATCGAGTATTCTAACACCGTTATCGAGCATTCTAAAACCGTTATCGAGTATTCTAACACCGATTCGGAGTACTCTAACAGTCGGTTAGTGTCCTCCGAAGAATTTTTTTAAGCGTAAAAAAGAGGAGGAATTAAACTTTACCAAAGTTTTTAAGTTTGGTAAAGTTACAATCCTTTATTTCTTTTTAATAACCTTCTTCGGCTTCTCTTTTTTGTCTAATTTTTTGATGCTGACTGCAGCAGGTAAATTCTCCGGCATGGTGCCACCGATTTCTTCAATGGTCTTGCGAACTTTCTTCCCTACCTCATAATGAGTCTTGTTGGCTTCCGGCTTTCCTTTTATGGAATCTCTTTTAAGTTTTTCCTCAGTTTGGGTGGCACGGAAAAGATTAGCTGCCAATTCGGTGCTGCCCATGTGATCTAAAATATTTTCGCTTTTCTTTAATCCCTTACGCTTATGAATACCCTTAGCATCAAGCCCGCCATACAAACCCTTATATCCATGATTTTGAAAAATGGCATAATCAATCGGGTCAATGACACCTGCACCTTTGGCAGCCTCTGCAAGATGTTTATTATGCTCGGACATCTCATTACGAAGGAACAATCGCTTTTCATCCTCTGTCTTCAGTTTTTGAAATTCTTCCATCTTTTGAATTTCCTGAAGACGGGTTTGCACTGCAAAATAAGTCTGCCCCAAGGCAACAATTTCCTTTGCCGGATCAGCATTCTGAACAATCAGATAACAGGCATAGCGTGATAGCTTTACATCCTCAATCTCCCGCTTTCCACCCTTGCCGATTTCGATCATATCGTGGATATCCGCGAAATGATCAGAACCCTTGTTACCACTGTTAATGCAAGCTTCCTTAGCCCTCTCGATGACGGGCTTAAAATTGCGATATTCCGAATACTCCAGCACCTTGCTCAATTCACGAGCAGACCAGTATTCATTTTTGTTTTCATCCAGTTTTTTTATTTGTTCAAAAACTGTTTTGTTCGGGTTCGGTAATTTGCTTTCCATATAATTATTTTAAGGGGGCAAAGATAAGAAAGGGTAACATGTCAAATTTTGGAATCCTGATAAAATTTCCCTTCTAATTTTTAATTCCTGATTCTCTTCCCACCATTGTATTTCTAAAAATTAACTTATCTTTGCCGTTCAATAAAAACTAATAAAAGATAAATACAATGAAAAAAATCGTACTAATTACCCTGATGTTAATGGTAACAGCAGGTATCGCAAATGCCCAGTATTACTGGACACAAAAGGCAAATTTTGGAGGAACAAACAGACAATCTGCTGTTGGATTTTCTGTTTCCGGGAAAGGATATATTGGCTCTGGCAGAGATATTAATTCAGGAGCCATATACAATGATTTTTGGATGTATGATCCAAATAACAATGCGTGGACTCAAGTTGCTGACTTTGGCGGAACACCAAGGTTCTCTGCAAATTTTTTTGTAATTAATGACACTGCTTATGTCGGTCTGGGTAATCAAGATCAAAGCACCTATGATTTTGCCATTGATTTTTGGAAATACAATCAAGGGACGAATACATGGTCGCAAATTGCAGATTTTGGAGGAAATGCGAGGTACAATTCTACTTCTTTTGCCATCGGATCGAAGGGATATGTTTGCACAGGGTATGCCTATTCAACTGCAATATCACAGGATTTATGGGAATATAATTCTTTAACTAATACCTGGACAGCAAAGGCAAATTATCCTGGTGGTCCTAGGCAAGCCCCGATAAGTTTCACAATTGGAAATTATGGTTATGTGGGTACTGGGGATGAAAATCAGGGCACACTTGCTAGCGATTTTTACAAATACGACCCGTCAAATGATTCATGGACTCAAATAGCAGATTACCCTATAGTTAACTCAAGTGCGTCTTCTTTTGTTATCAATAATATTGGTTATGTCGGAACCGGAACATCGAGTTACAATAATACATCAACTCACATCAATCATTGGTGGTCTTATGACCCTTCTACAAATATCTGGACAAGTATAGCTGATATGAGTTCAACTTTAAGGTTTAATGCTGTCGGGTTTACTATAAATAATATTGGATATTGCGGGACGGGGTGCTTTGGTTCCAATTGGGCTGATACAACTGATTTTTGGCAATACGCCCCTGCCAGAGAAGGAATTCCAACTATTACAAACCAAATTAATAACTTGAATGTTTATCCGAATCCTTCCAATGGACAATTTAAAGTCAATTATACAGCGACTGAAAATGCTTCTTTAGCATTAAAGATTGTTGATATTGACGGAAGAATTATTCTTTTTCAAAACAAAAATCAAGTATCAGGATTTAATGAATTCTCTTTCGATTTAAGCAAGGAAGCTAAAGGAATTTATTTTGTTGAATTGCTTGTTGGGAATGAGAAATCTATTCAGAAACTGATTTTAGAATAATCAACCATAATGAAAAAAATAGTCCTTATTACCCTTTTGTTCCTTTCCACTGTATGTTTAGCTTCTGCTCAAAACATTTGGATTCAAAAAGCAAATGTTGGAGCGATGAACAGAGAAAATGCAGTAGGTTTTGCGATAGGAACAAAAGGGTATATTGGACTTGGACAGCATTGCGAAACCCAAACTTTACTTGTTGATTTTTGGGAATATGATCCAATGACGAATGCATGGACACAAGTAGCCGATTTTGGTGGGACAGCAAGATTTGCAGCTTCAAGTTTTGTCGTTGATTCCTTTGCTTATGTTGGGTTGGGGTCTGATAGTTACCCTGTTTATAATTTCAGAAAGGATTTTTGGAAATATAGTCAAAGTACAAATACTTGGACACAGGTTGCGGTTTTTCCAGGAGTAGAACGATATAATGCTTCAACATTTGTCATAGGAGCAAATGGTTATGTAAGCACGGGCTGGAATCAAATAATTTTTTTTGTTGATCTATGGCAATACAATTCCACTTTAAATTCCTGGTCACAGAAAACAAATTTCCCTGGTAATCCACGTTGTGCAGGTGTTGGTTTTGCCATCGGTAATTATGGGTACATCGGAACAGGAGATGATAATAGCAGTACCTATAAAGACTTTTACAAATATGATCCATCGGATAGTGCATGGACTCAAATTGCAGATTTGCCAAGTTATCTTTGTAATGCTGCCGCCTTCGTTCTTAATAATAAGGCTTATGTCGGAACGGGTTCAACGACATTTCCCTCAATCAATATTATCAATCATTTTTGGGAATACTCACCCTTGTCAAATACTTGGGATTCAATTGCTGACATGAGTCCGATTAGCAGAATAAAACCTGTAGCATTCGCAATCGGAGATATTGGCTATGCAGGTACGGGTGCATACAACAGTAATATTTCAAATGACACAGTAGATTTTTGGGAGTATTCGCCGCTTGATGTAGGTATTGATAAATCATCTTCCAAGTTGAGAGAACTAAGCATTTATCCTAACCCATCAAAGGGACAAATGAATATTAATTTTGCTTATTCAAACAATAGTTTGATGCTTGTTGAAGTATTGGATTGTAATGGGAAAGTTGTTTATAATAAGATCCAGAGAAAAGCGACAGGCATCAGTAATTATAATCTTGACCTTAGTAATCTTTCTAATGGAATATATTTTCTAAAACTAACTTTTGATAAGGATATTGAGTATCGGAAGTTTGTTTTGGAATGAAATTTATTTCCCTGTTTTCACCGTCTTAATGCTACCCTTGCTAATGGATTTCTTGTATTGAATCCATAGTTCAATAATCATAAATTTCTTGATTACAGAATATGAAACACTTACTTTGGCAAAGAAGTTCATCTTGCTGACTTTCCAAGTATAGAATAAATGTTTCCTGATTCGGGCAATGGTAAAACTCAGGGTGCTTTTGTTTAGAATCTTAATGTCTTTATAGCGCTTCAATCTTTCTTCAACGGTTTCAACTCTGATAACCCGAAACAAGATTCCTGCAAAGTTTAATTTGACAATATCCCCATGAATTGCAACAATAAAAAACATTAAGATCTCATCCATTCCGAAGGGGACAGAATTAAGTATTGAAGTACGGTAAACGCCGTGTACCGCTATTCCTGAATCATTATTTTTAAGAACTTTTTTCAACGCATTTTTTTTTGAAAGCCCGATTGTTTCAATATCCTCTTCCAGTTTTGAGATGAATTTATTTTCGGTATCAATCCATTCAGCATTAGGATATACCATCAAAACATTTTCGTTCTTCTCCAAATACTCTACAGTGTTTCTTAAATAATCAGTAGTGAACAAATCATGCGCACCAAGCCACACAAAGTATTTGGTAGTTGCTTGCAATAAAGAATATCTGAAATTGTAGGGAATACCCATGTTCTTATCATGCCTATAAACTTTTATTCTATTATCCTTTTCAGCATAACTCATCGCAATTTGGTAGGAGTTATCAGTAGAACAGTTGTCGGTAATAATCAGTTCAAAGTTGGTTAAAGATTGCTTCAACACCGATTCAATGGCTAAGGCAAGAAATCTCTCCTCATTATAAACCGGAATGCCAATAGTAACAATGGGTGATTCAGCCACCTTATTTTATTCTTTTCAGATACCCCGATTTAGAAACCGATATGAGGAGTTTGTCATCTATATCACGCTGCACCTCAAAACCTTTATTAGTCTTCAAAAACTCCTTCACAGCCGACATAGGATTATTCCCAATTCCCCAACTACGGTCAGGATAAAATCCTTTTGGCATATCTTCAATCAGGGTATCAAACACAACCAGGTAACTGTTCTTGGTAACAAAAGGAGAATACATTTCCAACTCCTTCAATACATGGTCATGGGTATGGTTAGAATCCAATGCAACCAAAACAACCTTCTTTCCTTTGGCATGAACCTTCACTTGTTTTACCACCTCTTCCGAAACTGAAGATCCTTGAATCATCTTGATTCTTTTAGCCATCGGATGTTTCTCAATCTCCTTTTTATTATGCGCCCTAATGTCAATATCAATTCCAAGCACACTGCCTTTTCCTATCAACTCCAGCAAAGAAGCATAATAAATCAAGGAGCCACCATGGGCAATTCCGGTTTCAATAATCAGATCGGGTTTCAGTTCCCAGATGATTTCCTGCATTGCCACCATATCCTGCGGATACTGAATGATAGGTCGCCCCATCCATTTGAAATTATAAGAGTAATTCGACTTAGCCGAATGCACCAAAAACTCATGCGCAGCCTTATTAATTTCCTTGTTCTTTCCTTGTTCCTTAATTCTGATTTCGGTTTCTTTCTTGAAACTTTCGATAGGGTCTATTGTACCTTTTTTCATTCTATTATTTATTAAATTAATTTATTCAATTTACTTGCATCTCCCCAAAACTCCATAGGTTCGTAGTCGGGGTAAGGATAATATCCTAAATTTAGTTTTATGCTTTTGCCTTTTGATGACAGATAGTTTTCTACAAAGGATTTCACGGTTTGTGGTTTGCCACTACAGCAATTGATGATGCCTATGTTAGCATTGGTCAAAGCTATTTTTCTGATGTTGGTTACTACTTCTTCTACTGATAAAAAATCTCTTATTTGCTCCCCTCCCGACATATTGAATTCTTTATCTCCATTTGCTACGGCTTTCTCCAATTGTGTGAATAACGATTTGTCGGATTGTCCTTTTCCATACATATAAAACAAGCGTACCCACTTAAAGGAAAATTGCTCTTTGGCATTCAGGACTGTGATAAATCTCCTCAAAGAATCTTTTGCAATAGCATAAGGATTTTGTGGATCGGAAGGAGATGATTCACTCAAACAACCACTCTGCATTCCATATTCAAAACAAGTTCCGGTAACGGTAATGTCTTTCAAACCACCCTCAATCATTCGTTTCAGGAAATAATAATTGGGTATTAAGTTTCTCTCAATATGAAACAACTCCTTATAATTCGGCAAACCCTCCCAAGCAAGATGAATCAATTTATCAGGAAGTTTGAAATATTGAAACAAATCAACATCCGTCTTTTCAGAATCATTTATATCAAAAGGAACATACTCGACTTGTGGAAACCAATTACAAGTCCTTGCCTTATCCTCACTGCGGGAAGTAGCAATAACTTCAATTCCATGAGTAAGCAAATCATTGATAAGATAATTACCCAAAAAGCCGGTAGCACCTGTAACGAGAATCTTCATTGCGATATTAAAAGAAAAAAAATAGGAACGCAGATGACGCAGAAAAAAAAGATTAGATATGATTTTTCATTAATAAAATCATATCTAATCTTTTTTTTCTGCGTCATCTGCGTTCCCATTGTTGAATGTTTATGCGGGGATAATTTTTAATTCAGGAATTGCGATAACAAACTTGGCTCCCCACTCTTTTGAATAAGCCAATTGCTCCATTATTTCATTCTGAATATTCCAGGGAAGAATCAAAATGTATTCAGGTTTTTGCTTTCTCAATTCATCTTCATTGACTACAGGTATATGGCTTCCCGGCAAATATTTTCCTTGCTTGTAAGGAGAAATATCCACAACGAAATCAACCAAATCATTTTTGACTCCGCAATAATTCAGAATCGTGTTTCCTTTTGCTGCCGCGCCATACGCTGCAATTTTAGCTCCTTGTTTTTTGTGATTAATAAGAAATTCCAGTAGTTCGTATTTCACTTTATTAACCCTAATTTGAAACTCCTTATAATAATCCATCTCTGTCAGACGACCAGCTTTTTCTTTTGATCTCAATAATTCAACATTCGGTCCGACAGGTCTTGTTTTATCATATTCTTTATGCTGTCCATAGATTCTTAATGAACCGCCATGAGTTGGAATTTCCTCTACATCAAATAGCGTTAAACCATGTGCTGCAAATATTTTTTCGACAGTGATAAAAGATAAATAAGAAAAATGCTCATGGTAAATAGTATCAAACTGGCAATCCTCAATCAACTTCAAAAGGTGCGGAAACTCCATAGTTATAACTCCATCTTCTTTCAATGCCACCTTCAAGCCTTTCACGAAATCGTTGATATCAGGAACATGCGCCAATACATTATTTCCAATCAATAAATCAGCTTTTGGATTATTAGTAATCAGCTTCTTCGCGAATGATTCGCCAAAAAATTCCACAACAGTATTTATTCCTTTAGCAATAGCAACATCGGCGGTTCCTCGAGTTGGTTCTATGCCCAGGACAGGAATATTTTTATTCTTAAAATACTGCAAAAGATACCCATCGTTAGAAGCGATTTCCATAACCAAAGACTTTTCATTCAAACCAAATCTATTCGTAACAAGTTCAGAATACTGTTCGCAATGTTTCAGCCATGTTGAAGAATAGGAGGAAAAATAAACATACTCCTGATTAAAAATCTCATCCGCCTTTTTATATTCATCAATTTGCACGAGATAACATTGATCGCAAACATAGAGGATGAGCGGATAGTAAACCTCCCCTTGGTTCAATTGTTCTTTAGTCAGAAAAGCATTGGAAGGCGGGCTGCTGTTCAAGTCAACAAATAGGTTTGATAGTTTATGATTACAAAATCTACAATTCATTAATTTTTTCAATAAAGTTGCTAATAGAAGGATAATATTTATCTTTTTCAGAAATATGAGTGATGGCTATCGGTAATTTAATATCCAATAATTCATCATTGTAACGAATGCCTCGTTCAGCAGATGGATGATAAAATTGAGTGTGGCAATAAGCCAGTTCCGAATTATCTTCAAGAGTTATAAAACCATGTGCAAAACCCTCTGGAATCAAAACCATAGTTCGGTTCTCTTGTGATAATTCGCAGCTAAACCATTTCAAATAAGTTGCGGAATCTTTGCGCAAGTCCAATGCAATGTCAAATACTTTCCCGGAGCTGCATCGGATTAATTTGGTTTCTTCAAAAGGTGGTAATTGGAAATGCAATCCCCTGAAAGTTCCTTTAGCTTTATTGAATGAAAAATTCATCTGCACAAATTCTTTGGTGAAATTAATTTTGCTGAATTCATCTTTACAATAAGTCCTTGCGAATGTCCCTCTTTCATCTTTCAATTGATGCACTTCGATTAAATATAAATCCTTAAAACCTGTTTCGATAAATTTCATCTCTCTAATTAAGATAGGTTATGTAAAAAAAAGAGGAACGCAGATGACGCAGATTGCTTATGAAAAGATATGATTTTTTTCATAAGAAATCTTATTTTTTCATAAGCAATCTGCGTCATCTGCGTTCCCCTTTTTTTTATCGTTATCATCAATTCCATAAAATCTTAGTTATTCCCAAAATCGTTAATATCATCAACACAAAGTTTAAAAATATCTGCCTTCTTTTCGATGGAGTTTTTATACCAGCCAATTGTTTTCTCAATCGCTACATCCGAATTCCATTTCGGTTTCCAGTGCAATTCTTTTTTTGCTTTCTTAATACTCAATTTCAAAGTACCAGCTTCGTGAGGTGCATTTTCTTGGTTTTCGATCATATAATTTCCTTTGCCCCAAGATTTTGTTGCATGCTGAACCAATTCTTCAACCGTCCTAACATCCTTTAATTTGGGTCCGAAATTATATGCAGAAGCAAATTTTTGAGGATCCTTTTTCATCGCCGCTGCTAAAGTCAAATATCCGGAAAGAGGTTCCAAAACATGCTGCCATGGACGAACGGCATTGGGATTCCTGACATTAATTATTTGAGATTTCGACAAGGCGCGGAAAATGTCAGGAACGATTCTATCCGCAGCATAATCGCCGCCACCAATCACATTTCCGGCACGAGCTGTGGCAATAGATTTCTTCCCGTACGTACGGGATTCTTTTGGATTAAAAAAAGACAGGCGATAAGATTCTGTAATTATTTCGGCAGCCGCTTTACTCGCACTGTAAGGATCGTATCCACCCAATTTATCAGCTTCTTTATAAGCATAATCCTTCTCAAGATTCTCATAAACTTTATCGGTCGTAACAATCACAACGGCACATTCTTTTTTCAACGAACGAACGGCATCCAAAAGATTTGCTGTGCCAATTACATTAACTTCAAAAGTCTCGACAGGGATTTTATAAGACTCCCGAACCAAAGGCTGTGCGGCTAAATGAAAAATAAAATCGGGTTGGAAAGCAAGCAACTCCTCCTCCAATTTTTTCTTATTCCTGATGTCAGAAATCACAGATTCCACCTTTAAATTTCCCTTAACGTAATTAAATAAAGAAGGCATTTCGGGTTTTAAAGCATAACCCTTAACTTTCGCGCCAAGCAATTCCAACCAAATAGTCATCCAAGTACCTTTGAAACCAGTGTGACCCGTTAGAAAAACCTTCTTATTCTTGAATGTATTTAGCAACATTATTCTTTAATTACCTTGTAAAATTAATTTTTGACCTCCTCCCAAAGATTCTACACTGCATCTGATGACTTCTGTGGCAGTTCTCATGAAAATTACACTGCATCTGATGGCTTCCGTGGCAGTACGCAAGAAAATTACACTGCATCTGATGGCTTCCGTGGCAGTGCTCAAGAGAATTACACTGCATCTGATGACTTCTGTGGCAGTTCTCATGAAAATTATACTGCATCTGATGACTTCTGTGGCAATGCGGAAGAAAATTACACTGCATCTGATGGCTTCTGTGGCAGTGCTCATGATTTCTGCGCAGGTATTCTTAAGGTGGTAAAACTCTATTTTTAAGTTAGGATTTGTACTCATAATTTAAAATGGTTCGGTTGCGACATTCTCAAGGAAAGATTTGATTTCATCTTCGGTTTTCAATAATTTTTCATGAATAATAATGATGAATTAATTTACCAGGGGGAACTCCATAAGCATTTCTCTGAAAATATAAGTCAAAGAAATGTGCAGTCATAGGAAAGTAATTTATCCTTCTGCCTGGTGCGACCTGTTCATAGAATATATCAGCAACATATTTTAATCCTAAAATCTCAAATAACCTACGACACGAATCAATGTTTCCATAATTCAAGATAAATTCTATCACAACTTCATGCGGAAGATTTTCCTTTTTATCATCACGGATATACCAGAACAAACCCGCATTGTCGCGAATTAATTTCTTAAGTTCTGGAGAATTTTCTTGACGTTGTTCCATGATTTTATTAATTACCAAACCTTCCATTCTGCCTTGCCATCGCGCCATAAACCATTCAGATATTCAAAATCACGATAAGTATCCATGCACTGCCAGAAACCTTCGTGTTTGTAAGTGAAAAGTTCTTTATCCTTTGTCAAATCCTCCAACGGTTGTCGTTCGAGAATGCAATTTTCATTGGGAGAAAGGTAGTCGAAGAACTTTTTATTGAATACAAAAAAACCGCCATTAATCATTCCGCCCGAATGAACTTGTGGCTTTTCATTGAAGCTCTCTACCAAATTATTATTAGAAATTAACTCCCCGAAACGAGAGGGAGGCAGCACGCCTGTAACTGTCCCAATCTTGCCATGAGATTTATGAAAAGCCAATAATTTATTGATGTCAACGCTGCTAACTCCATCGCCATAGGTGAGCATGAAAATATCTTCATCAATATATTTCTCGACTTGCTTAATTCTTGAACCAGTCATGGAATTAGCACCTGTTTCTGCGAATGTAATTTCCCAGCCAGCTTCGGAATGTTGGTTATGATTTTTCAATTCTCCTTTGCCCAAAGTCAATGTAAAATCGTTATTCCTGATTTCATAATTGTAGAAATAATCCTTGATAACATCACCGCGGTAACCGAGGCATAGTACAAACTTATTGACCCCATAAGAGGCATAATGTTTCATGATATGCCAGATAATCGGACGACCACCAATCTCCACCATCGGCTTTGGTTTGTATTCAGTTTCTTCTTTAAGACGGGTGCCAAGTCCACCGCATAATAGCACTACTTTCATCACCTTATTTTTATATTAAGAGTTTCCTTTAATCAATATATTTGCGCCGTTGGCGTTTCCAACGGGCGGCAAAAATAAAGAATTAATTTAAACTTATGGGGGTAATTCAAAGACAAGGTATAAAAAATGCAATTATTGTTTATCTTGGAATAGTTGTCGCTTTCGTTAATATCCTGATTATTCAACCTAATTTTCTGACGAAGGAAGAACTCGGATTGACAAGAATTTTATTCAACTTTTCAATTCTGATGTCTACCTTTTTGCCAATAGGAATCAATAGTGCAACGCTTCGGTTTTTTCCCCATTTCAAGAACGAAACAACACGGCATTATGGGTATTTCGCTTATATGATGATTTTCCCAATGGTAGGATTTGTTGTTCTTTCTATTTTGTTATTAATTTTCAAATCAGTCATTATAGGTTATTACATTGAGAAGTCAAAACTATTCACCGATTATTTCAATTGCATTTTCCTCTATATGTTCGTACTTGCTTTGGTCAGTGTGTTGCAATGCTATGCTTTTTCTCTTCTGAAAACTACTGTGCCGAGTTTTATCAATGATATTTTTGTGAGGGCTTGTATCATTCTACTCACAATCGTTTATTATTACAAATGGTTCAGCCTCGAATGGTATATTTATCTAACTATTGGCATCTACGCTTTGCAAGTTTTTTTGGTGATGCTTTATATTATTTATGAAGAGAAGCCAGGTTTGAAAATTGATTTTTCATTCCTCAAAACCCAGAATCCAAAGGGGATGATTAGATATGGTTTCATGCTCTCCTTCACAGCCATGACAGCTATCGGTTTGAAATCTATTGATAGTATGTTCCTCGGTCATTACAAAGGTCTGGAGACAGTTGCTATCTATGCCATTGCGGCATTATTCTCCACCGTTATTGAAGTGCCACTGAATGCTTTGGAAAAGATTGCCAGCCCAAATATATCTCGCGCTTATAAAGAAAACGATATGAACGTTGTGAAGGATATATATTACAAATCATCCAGGTATTTATTGTTGATGGGAGGCTTGTTGTTTCTTGGAATCAACATCAATATTCACTACTTATATCAACTAACTCCAAAGGATTACAGCTCGGCAACGACGGTGGTATTAATAGTAAGTATAGGGACCCTTATCAACATGGCAACCGGAGTGAATGATTCCATACTCTTCAATTCAAATAAATATATTTATGGTACATATATGCTTCTTATGTTATTCGGATTGGCAATAATTACAAATATGATCTTCATTCCCATCTTCGGGATGGAAGGAGCGGCATTAGCGACCTGCCTATCAAGTTTTGCTTATAATTTTGTGAAGTATTTTTTCATCTGGAAACACTTTCATTTACAACCCTTCGATATGAAAACAATAGTCATAATATTCCTTATCGGAGTTTGTTTTGGAATAAATTTTCTCTTGCCTTCTTTCGATGGAGCAATTTTGAATATCGTCTTTAGGTCTTCGATAATTACATTGGTTTATCTTGCCGGGACCTATTTCTTCAGGATAATTCCTGAATTTCATCATTATATTCCTTACTTAAAAAGAAAAAATTAGATTAAAAAAAGAAGGCTGTACCTTTCGGCACAGCCCTCAAACCAATAAAAATTATACTAATTATTTTATAAGAGTAATAAACCCGTGTTCATGATAATTTACACCATCTAAACCAATTGCGAACAGGATATAATAATAGGTTCCATCTGGGCATAAAGTGCCGCCGTTGTTTGTTCCGTCCCAACCTGTAAGTGTGTACCATTCTTTAACCTTTAATCCCCAGCGATTGAAAATTTCGACGTGGGCACCAGACATGTGAGTGTAATCTGGCCACCATTCATCATTCTTTCCATCACCATTGGGTGAAAAGACATTGTAAACTACCAGATTTGAAACAGTTTTAACAGTAATATCTCTGTAAGTGGTGTCTCTGCAACCATATTTGTTTTCAGCTACAAGCATTACTTTATAAACCCCTCCACTGTCAAACATGTGGCTTGCAATAGAATCAACATTAAAGCCAACAGAATCTAACCAACCAGATATAGGATCATCAAAATTCCAGAAATACTTATAGCTGTTTTGAGAAGTGCTCGTGAAAATATCATACAAAGGCTGATACCCAATAACTGAATCTGCATTAAAACTCGCGATTACCTGTGGTCCTTCAATAAATGCACTGTCAAGAATCCATCCCGACACACAACCATTGGCATCTGTTACAAAAACACTGTCATAATGAGTTACAAGGGTATTAACGCTTAGAGTATCAGAAGTTGAAACTGTAGGATTATCCCATTTGTATTGCCAGCCGGTCTGCGGATTCGTTACCCATTCTTTTGGAGTACCACCATAGCAAACACTATCATCGGAAACTATTGGATTTGGTAAAGAATTTATGGTAACTAATTCAGAGGTATCATGGGTACAGCCATTTTGGTCAGTAATAGTAACAGTATATGTTGTTGTTGTATTTGGAGTAAGGGTTACTGTTGCGGTAGTTGCCCCGGATGACCATGAATAAGAATAAGCAGGTACTCCGCCGCCACCTGATGCAGTTAGGGTGGTCGGAAATCCATCACAAAGAACTAATCCCGGATTGACTGTCAAGCCAATTGTCAATAATGGCGGCTGGTTAATAGTAACAGTATCCGTATGAGTACACCCATTAGCATCAGTAATTACAACTGTATATAAACCTACTGGAAGACCAGTTGCGACTGCTGCATTCCCCCCTGATGGTGACCATGCATAACTGTATGCAGTTGTTCCTCCAGAACCAACAACAGTTGCACTTCCAGTATTTCCACCGAAGCATAAAACATCAGTATGGCTATGTGTGGAAGTCAATAGTGCTGGCTGGGAAATAGTGATACTGGTATCTATCACACAATGATTAGTGTCTGTAACGGTAACAGAATATGTTCCGGCCACTAATCCTGTTGCAGTCGCTGTAGTCTGGACAGGTGAGGTTGACCATGAATAAGTATATACTCCTACGCCGCCAGTATCAACAACCACGGCAAGAGAAAGTTCGCCATTACAAGGAATCCTCGTTGCCGAATCTACAATTATAGCCATCATTGATGGTGAAGTAATGTGGAATCTTAGGGTATCTGTACAATGTTGCGGGGTAGTGGTATCTTCAATAATTACCTGGTAAGTCCCAACGGTAAGATTTGATGCAAATGAATCTACGCTTGCAGTATTAGTCCATGTATAGGTGAATGGCTGAACCTCACTAAATACATGCACTGCTGCCCATCCGGTATTCCCACCAAAGCACTTGACATTTGTCTGGAAAGAATCTACCCCTAATGTTATTTGATGGGTAATAGTGAAGGAATTAGTCGTTGTACATCCATGCGCATCGGTGATGGTAACATTATACGTTCCTGCCGTAAGACCTGAAATAGAAGCAGTTGTAGAACCGGTAGGTGTCCAGGTATAATGATATGCTCCTGTACCACCGGAAGCATCTGTAAAGGCTGCTCCTGTATTTGCAAGGTCGTGACAATAAATATTATGTTGGGTATTATTTGATACCAATGCAGGAGGTGCAGTAACTGTTACCGTATCCACTTTAAGACATCCCACGGAATCTGTTACCGAAACAATATAAATTCCTGCACCGAGATTAAAAATAGAATCCGTGGTAGCTCCATTCGACCAATGATAGATAAACGGCGCAATTCCATAAGCTAAAACGATAACATCGGCTGACCCGTTATTAGAATAGCTGCAATTGGAATTAGTAGAAGATGCCGAAATATCTTGTGCCACCATAACATGGATATTTTCATAAGCAGTATCATTACATCCCCAGCTACTGGTTGTTACAAGCCTGACATGGAAAAACCCAGTATCGCTGAAAATATGATTAGGATTCTCAATACTTGTAGTATCCAACACTCCGGTACTGGGGTCTCCAAAATCCCAATGCCAACCGGTAATAGTTCCTGCCGGAATAGTCGAAGTATCGTGAAACTGAACATTGTATGTACAGACATTCAAATGGGTGAATCCAATATTAGCCCCAACTACTCTAATACAATAGGCTTGGGTAGTTATGCCTTCATAAGGGCAAGCATTATTTCTGACAGTTACTGTGAAGCAATAATTAATGGTATTTGTAGCAGATGAAGGTGGAGTCCAGCTAAAAGTCCCTATCGGTCGGGGATACCCTGTAACTGTAAATGTTGCACCGGGAATACCATTATTCCACCACATGGTATCAACTAATGAGGTATCAAAATCAGAACTGTAAACATAGAAAGTAAATGGAACTTGGGCACAAACAGTATCAGAAAATACTGGTAAGCTATCAATACCAGTCAAGTTAGGAACACTTCCGGTACATTGAATAATATTTAATTGGATATCTCTTTCCACTTCTCCAATTAAAACTCCATGCCTGTACACAGTAACCAGAACAGCCATTACTCCAACCATAGCACCTGAAGGATCTATGCAAAATGTTCCGGTAGTGCTGTCGAATTGTGGTAGGAAAGAACATGCTATAGGGGAATCAACAGAGTATCCAGAAATGTATTGAACTTGGTTTATAGCAAAAGTTGATGGATTTGTTCCACCATCCAAAGGTGTCATCAGGGAATATACCAAGGAATCACCATCAGGATCAACGGCACCGTTATTATAACAATAAGTCTGACCTGCACAGATATAAGGAACGGGCAAATTGGAAAAATATGGAGAGTTTGGTGCAGGAGAAATGGTATCATTAAGCATTGCGAAAACGGTTAAAGCATCATTGCCGGGACCAGATATATCATTAATATTTCCATTTCTTGATGCCATAGAATAGGAGATATAAAAATCACCACAATGATGACTTCCCAAATTGAAAGTATCCGTATAAATATACACCTTAACGCCAGGATAAATTGAATTTGGATTTACACAAGTTGTTGTATCATGAGGACAAACTGGAGTTACTTCAAAACCTGATAATGCCGTATCCATTTTCATTGTTACAGTTGTGTCAAAATTACATGAAGGCGAATTAAGATCAAAATCATAAGTAGGAAGCATCGGATATGTACTTGAGCAGTCAAAGTAAAAGCTATAAGTAAATACAAACGTATTATTACCCAAACTTTTGTAAGTAATCTGTGCTCCCATAGCATGAGTAGCATAAGTCTTTTGATTAGCAGAGACCAGAATCACAATCATCACTGCGGTTATTTTCAAAAAGGTTAGTAAATTTTTTATCATCTTTATATTATTTATTTATTTATTGTTATCAAGTTTTTATGCTTTATTTGAGGCGACAAAGTTGCGAAAAGTTTTGGAGATGGCAAAATTTGAAGAAAATATTAACGAAATGGAATTTAAAGTTTAATGTTTTGATGAATTCAAAAACCGTATAATTTAAACTAAATCAAAAAGCCCGACATTGCTGCCAGGCTTCCCATTTTCATTCCCTATGCCTTCGGTTCATCAGGCTTCTTAATTTCCTCGGCACCTTCAACTTCCTTAGTGGCACCACTTTCCCCAGCCACTGCTTCATCAGTCTCAGCAACTGCAACCGTTGACAGCAAACTCATAATAACCTCACTATGCGCATTCACACCCGTATCCACATCCTTATAAAAAGTTTGAGAAATTATCCCTTCCCCCGTGATCTTTACAAGATATTTCGCCGGATTAATATGCTCAAAATGCACCTCACCATTAATATCAGTTATCAACACCATCGCAGGATGCCCCTCCTCTTGAATAGTAACCGTCAACCCAGCTCTTTTAAGAAAAGTACCAGCCATTTCCGCAGTCAGTTTATAACTCGCACTTCCCGGAGGAGCGATAATATTTTTCAATGTTTCATAAACAAACAATTTCTGCAAATCAGGAAATCCCTCCAAAGCAATTTGAGCATCCTCGCAAAGACTGATAGAATTCGAATAAACAAGATTATCCGCCGTGATCTTCGCAGAAGTCGCCGTAGCCGTCTGTTTAGCAGCATTCATCAGCGTATGTTCATCATGAAAATTCGTGCTGTCACTCGCCACAGAAGCCTGAAAAGTCGAAGCAATTTCCAGGGCAGCAGTCATTATCCCCATCCTT
>Ga0206829_10092_pt1 | contig 34765 bp, 29 predicted proteins | sample Alteio_BWOrgCont_75_FD_152862 | JGI IMG/M metagenome (GOLD analysis project Ga0206829, IMG submission 152862) | Enriched cells from forest soil in Barre Woods Harvard Forest LTER site, Petersham, Massachusetts, United States -... | ecosystem: Environmental > Terrestrial > Soil > Temperate forest >... | reverse complement strand
TCTTCTTTGTTGAAGATCTGGAGGTCTTCCATTCTTTCGCCAACGCCTATGTACTTTACCGGAATCTTAAATTGGTGGGCTATTGCCAGTACTACACCGCCTTTGGCTGTACCATCGAGCTTGGTAATGGCTATGGCTGTAACATCTGTAGCGGCAGTAAACTGGCGAGCCTGTTCCAATGCGTTTTGGCCGGTACTGCCATCAAGTACCAACAGTACTTCGTGCGGCGCATCAGGCATTTTCTTGGTGATGACGCGGCGTATTTTGCCCAGTTCATCCATAAGGTATGCTTTGTTGTGCAAGCGTCCGGCGGTGTCGATGATGACTACATCTGAATCGCGGGCTATACCGCTGGCTACGGCATCGAAAGCTACAGAACTAGGGTCGCTGCCCATTTCTTTTTTTACAATAGGCACACCTGTGCGTTCGCTCCATATAGTTAGCTGATCGACAGCGGCGGCACGGAAGGTATCGGCAGCGCCTAATAATACATTCTTGCCTGCCTTTTTAAAGTTGTATGCCAACTTGCCTATAGTGGTGGTCTTACCCACACCATTCACGCCCACGACCAGTATTACATATGGTTTTTTGTTCGCGGGTATGTCAAAGGTTTCAAACTCATTGCTTGGAGCTGCAGTGAGTATATTCATTATCTCTTCCTGTAAAATGCGGTTGAGGTCGGAAGTTCCAACATACTTATCCTTTGCTACACGCTCTTCTATACGCTTGATAATGGCAACAGTTGTATCTACACCCACATCTGCACCCACCAGTGCTTCTTCCACCTGGTCGAGCACTTCTTCGTCCACTTTATCTTTGCCTGCTATAGCTTTGGTGATCTTGGAGAAGAAGCTTTCCTTGGTTTTTTTCAGCCCTTCATCCAGGGCCTCTTTTTGTTCTTCCTGCTCTTTATTCCTCTTAAATATTTTATCGAAAAACCCCATAATTGTAAGCGACGGTTATTGTAATGGTATTATAAAGAATAATTGCGCGAAGGTACAGTATTGCTTAAGAATAATAAATTATCTGCGGCTATGCATCTATATCAGAATTTGTGGGTGCTTGTTTATTCTCAGTATTCACCATGCCCTTTAGTTTTGACAGCACAAATATGGCCATAAACGGCAGCGGGCTGCAAAACCATACCCTGAGGAGAAATATTTCGTCCATAAAACCGGTGCTGAAATGGAATACCTTGTTGAGCGCGCCGGTTGCCAGGATAATAGCGAATACAAGAGTGTAACTAAAGATCCAAAGCTGGCGTGTCCACTTAATATTGTTGACAGCAAAAGGGATGTAACCTATGCCCATTACCAATGCCAGGAACAGCATATGAAATACTTTCCTTTTTGTATCGGCCATGCCCACAACATCGTTAAAGTATTGGCTATCTATCCAGCTGATGGCTATGATGGCAAAAACACACAGTAATGAAACCCAATTACGCCGCATTTTGCATATACTTTTTGCTGTAGAGAATCCACAGGTAGAAGATGACCCCGTAAATAAAGATCTTGAACAGGTAGTGGTGCGCAAAATCTGCAATGGGGTGGTTGTTATAAAACAGCACTGCGAGGGCTGCACACCTTAAAATGTTGAGTACTACCACCAATGCCAGCCCACCAATGGTAAACAACCAGAAACGCTTGGGGGTAGTGGGGATGCAGAGCAGGAAGCCCACATATAGCACCAACAACTCAAGAGCGTTGCAGGCAGGAGCTATAATTATAGCCAGCTTGCCACTCATATAAATAGATGCGCCGCTGTAGGTAACGTTGCTATAGAAAAGGGTAAGCAGCTTATAAGTATAAATAACAACAAAGTGGGTAAGCTGATCGTCTGGGATACCAATGGGTTTCAGTAACAGGTTGTAGAGCAGCTCCCATGCTATAAATAGAATTGAAGCACGCACCAGGAAACGCCTGAGATTTAGTGGTAGGTCGTAATATGTTTTCTTTACCTGGGATATCAAGTTCATGGTAAGCTGCCAGGTATGTTTTTAATGACTAATGACCGCATCAAGCTAATAAAAATTACTTCCACAAATATATACCTAACCTTGATAACTGATGCAATCGCGATGTAAAAAGAATAACACAATGGCTGATATGCTCATTAGTGGGGCATCGGTTCTTTATTAATGACAGTAAGCTGGTGGTCATCTGCACACATGATATTACCTTGGTAAAACTGGGCCTTTGGTCCCAAGGTGATGGTGGCAATTTTCTTTTTGTTTTGAACAACTATAGCATTATAGCCACCCGCAGACAAATAGTGCCAGTCTGATACCTGTGCTACTTGATATTTTAAATCTGTCTTTTTTACAAGTTGCGTTTTTTGTGCAAACGGATCCACACCAACCGCTTGGGTTTCGTCTTTTGCTGCGCCGAAGTAATAACCGGGATATGTCTGTGTAAGAGGGGTATAACTGCTATCAGGATTTAGCGTAAAGTAGTTACGGGCTACAAAAGGCTGCCCGAACGTTTTAACACCCAGTGCCTGGTAATTTGCTGCAGCTAATTTGCCACCAGTAGCCAAACTATATAAAGCCATGCTGTCTTTGTAGGCTATCATCAATGTATCACCATAAGTTTCGGTTTCGGTAATAAACTGCTCATCTCCTAACGATGTGTAGAAAATGGTTTTGCCAGTATCGTTGTAACCGGCAAGAAAAGCTTTGCTGGTACGTACTTTTGTTTGTTTGACCCCCTTATAAATAAAGCCCTTTGCGAACAGAACTGTAGTATTTGGGCGCTTGTAAATTACCGAAATGCCGATGTTGACACGGCTACGGTTATTGGCATTTTTATCGTCATCGCCCATACCATTATTATCTTTACAAAAAGGTATATAAGTATTATAGTTTATACCCCATTGCTTTTCGCCTTTTGTGTTGAGGCAAATCAGTTCATCCCGGGATGTTGTATAAATATTGCTTGAATCGAACAGGGTACCTGAACCACTATGGTAGATTTGCGGACCGCCTAAGGAAATTATGTAAAATCCGGTAAATACACCAAAAGCTACGCCCAATATATTTCCAACTATAAGTCCTGAATAGTCTTTCTCGGTAGTACGCAAGTCATAATTCCATCCAGTACCATTGTTGATATTGAAAGTATGGAGACCACTTGCGGATAATAAAATAGTGGAATCGTTGAGGTAGCCAGCATTTGAGAAGCTTGCGGGATTTATTTTTCTTTTTTCCTGCCAAAGGAAATCGCCGGTTTTGGGGTCGATGCGGCTAATGCTTTTATCTTTGTAGGTAAGGAATGCAGAAGGCAGTAAATATTTTTCATCAGTTTTGCGTTCCCAAAGCAAATCATCGTTTTCGCGAAGATGACAGTATATTTTGTTCTCGGTGATGACCTGGTACATGTCTTTTGTAAAAACGACATCAAAACTGATCAACTTGTGAGACCATTTTACTTTTCCCGTGTTCAAGTCGATCAATGCGATCCCACCCATGGTTCTGTTGGTCATTACCTTTTTTAACACTACTAGTATCTCATTTTTTGCAGTGTCGAGATCGTATTTCTCGATATCGTAATCAAAATTGAATTGTGTGCATGCAATAGGGATGTTGTGAACAAAATCGTAACCGACATTTACGAGTGTTGTATTGATCGTAACAGGTTGTGCAAACAAGAATTGTGCAGACAGGAAGAATGCAAGGGTAAAAAGGTATTTCATCAACAAATTTTTCTGGTGCAAATTATTAAAATTGGCGGGAATTGAATTGTGGAAATGTTAGTATTCACAGCCTATGCCGGTAATTGACAGATGTACAAAAGGCCGGATGGAGGTCCGGCCTTTTAGGTAATTTATTAATTGGATCTATTTGTTTAGTTTCTTCTTTAAATTCTCGTCCAGGGCTTCTAGGAACTCATCGGTATAGAGGTAGTCTGTACCATGGCTCACGCTGTTACCGCTTACACAAACTGCAAGGTCCTTGGTCATTTTACCACTTTCAACGGTTTCTATGCATACTTGTTCCAGTGCTTCGCAGAAGTCTATCAGCTCCTGGTTATTATCGAGCTTGCCGCGGAAGGCCAAACCACGAGTCCATGCAAATATAGAAGCTATTGGATTGGTAGATGTTGGCCTACCTTTCTGGTATTCGCGATAGTGACGTGTAACGGTACCATGTGCAGCTTCAGCTTCCATAGTCTGGCCGTCAGGGGTGATCAATACAGAAGTCATAAGCCCTAGTGAACCGAAGCCCTGTGCTACTGTATCGCTTTGTACGTCCCCATCGTAGTTCTTACAAGCCCATACAAAGTTGCCATGCCATTTAAGAGCGCTAGCCACCATGTCGTCAATGAGGCGGTGTTCGTAAGTTAAACCTGCAGCTTCAAATTTGGTTTTGTAATCCTGCTGGTATATTTCTTCAAAAATATCTTTGAAACGACCATCATATTTCTTCAGGATGGTGTTTTTTGAAGAGAAATATAAAGGCCAGCCTTTAGACAAAGCCATATTGAAGCAGGAATGTGCAAACCCGCGGATAGACTCGTCGGTATTGTACATAGCGAGTGCTACGCCATCGCCCTTGAAGTTATACACTTCGTGCTCTACAGTTTTTCCATCTTCGCCTTCAAACTTAATGGTAAGCTTACCTTTGCCCTTGATGACCATATCGGTAGCACGGTACTGGTCGCCGAATGCGTGACGACCAATCATGATGGGGGCTGTCCAGTTAGGTACCAGGCGAGGGATATTATTGATGACGATGGGCTCGCGGAACACGGTACCATCCAGTATGTTGCGGATAGTGCCATTAGGGCTTTTCCACATTTGCTTTAAGTTAAATTCTTTTACGCGTGCTTCATCGGGAGTGATGGTAGCGCACTTAATACCCACACCATATTGTTTTATAGCATTGGCAGCATCTACGGTCACCTGGTCGTTAGTCGCATCGCGGTACTCCATGCCGAGGTCGTAATATTTAATATCGACTTCGAGGTAAGGGAGTATCAGTTTGTCTTTAATATACTTCCAAATCACACGTGTCATCTCATCACCATCCAGCTCTACTACTGGGTTTGCTACTTTAATCTTAGCCATGAAAATGTGTATTGTTTTAAGGTTAATGTTTTATAATTACAGTTGCGCAAATGCAATATTCAATTGTATGGTTTTGCCTGCACTGCGCAAAAGTAATGAGTTTAGAACATAAAGATAAGTTTTGACGTTATAGTCTTATAACAAGATTTTTTTAGCTGTTTCATATAAAAATATTATTTTTCGTAAACAAAACACCTCATCATGAAAGCAGTATGGAATGACGAAGTAATTGCAGAAAGTAATGATACGATTGTAGTAGAGAATAATCATTACTTTCCAAAAGGATCAGTGAAAGAAGAATTCCTTAAACCCTCAGATACCCATACCCATTGCCCCTGGAAAGGGGAGGCATCGTATTATACACTACATGTAGATGGGAAGGACAATAAGGACGCGGCATGGTTTTATCCAGATCCCAAAGATGCTGCAAAGAATATAGAAAATTATGTGGCCTTTTGGAAAGGAGTACAAGTGGTTAGCTAATTACGAATACCATGAAAGAATATGATGCAATAATTATCGGCTCTGGCCAGGCTGGAACTCCGTTGGCCCGACGGTTGGCTAAAGCTGGCTGGAAGGTGGCCATTATAGAACAAAAATGGCCAGGTGGCACTTGTGTGAACGTAGGGTGCACCCCTACCAAAACTATGGTGGCCTCGGCAAGAATGGCTTACCAAGCCAGGAGGAGCGACGAATATGGGATAGGTACGGGCGACGTGACCGTTGACATGCCCGCTGTTATAGAACGTAAGGCGCAGGTGGTATCGAGCTTCAGGCACGGCTCTGAAAAAAGCCTTATCTCTGTTCCTGGAATAGAGCTGATATATGGTGAAGCAGCTTTTACTGATGATAAAATTGTAGTGGTTAACCTGAATAATGGCGGCAGTGAGATATTAACAGCTGAAAAGATATTCATAAATGTCGGTTGTTCACCTTCTATACCTCCTGTGTCTGGGTTGGAAGAAGTGCCTTACCTGACTTCAGAAACCCTTATGGAACTGAAAGAAATACCCGGGCACTTGTTGATAGTTGGTGCAGGGTATATAGCGATGGAATTTGGACAAATGTACCGTAGGTTTGGCAGCAAGGTAACCATATTGGAACATGCAGAACAGCTATTGGTAAAGGAGGATGAAGACATAGCCCGTGAGATATTGAAGATATTTACTGAAGAAGATATAGCCATACATACAAGTGCGGAAATAAAAGAAATAAAGAAAATTGATAAAGGGCTGCGGGCTAGTATAAAATTAACAGATAAGGACATTGAGATGGATTGTACGCATGCACTAATAGGGGCGGGGCGTACACCCAATACTGCCGGCCTTGGGCTGGAACATACTAAAATAGCTATTGACAAAAAAGGATATATACAGGTAAACGATAAGCTGGAAACAGCTGTTGATGGTGTATATGCTCTTGGAGATGTGAAGGGAGGCCCTGCTTTTACCCATATTTCTTACAACGATTATATAGTGGTATGTAAGAATATACTGGACGGTAAGGATATAAGCATTGCCGGACGACAGGTGCCTTACTGTATGTTTACTGACCCGGAACTGGGCAGGGTTGGGATGACAGAAAGAGAAGCCCGCAAAAAAGGACTGAATATAAAAGTGGCAATACTGCCCATGAGCCATGTAGCCAGGGGTATAGAAACCGGGGAAACAAAAGGATTAATGAAGGCTGTTGTAGATGCTGATACCAAGCAAATACTTGGCGTTGCTATACTTGGTGAGCAGGGAGGAGAAATAATGAGTGTATTGCAAATGGCAATGATGGGTGGTATTGGTTATGATGTTATAAGGGAAAACATTTTTGCACACCCTACCTTTGCCGAATCGCTGAATAATTTATTTATGACATTGGATAAACAGGGCTAATGGTTGATGTGGAACAGGTAACCCAGCGCTTTGGTAATACAGTAGCTGTAGATGACATTTCATTTACGGTTGCTGAAGGGGAGAACCTGGTATTGCTGGGCACCAGTGGTTGCGGTAAGACCACTACACTAAAGATGATCAACAAGCTTATTACACCCACAGCTGGTTGCGTGAAAGTGAATGGCAAGGATGTAGCAGGCCAACCAGCCATGCAACTGAGGCAGGGTATAGGTTATGTGTTACAGCACAATAGTTTGTTTCCGCATTATACAGTTGCAGAAAATATAGCGACCATACCGGGTTTGCTGAAGTGGAGTAAGGCTGATACTGATAAACGGGTAACAGAACTATTGGTGAAACTGCACCTGGATCCTGAAAAATACAGAAATACCTATCCTGCACAGCTAAGCGGAGGCCAGCAACAGCGGGTAAATATAGCGCGAGCCCTGGCAGCACAGCCGCCATTATTGCTGATGGATGAGCCGTTTGGTGCGTTGGACACCGTGACCCGAACAGCTATCAGAAAGGAATTTAAAGAACTGGACGAGTTTAAAAAGAAAACCATTATCATGGTGACACATGATGTGCAGGAAGCCTTTGAGCTTGGGGACCGTATATGCCTGATGGATAAGGGCAAGATCATGCAAATAGGGACAGCCCGCGATCTTTTGAACAAACCAGCAAATAATTTTGTGCGGAACTTTCTGGATGACCAGAGATTGCAACTCACTTTCCAGACCATAAAACTGGCAGAACTTTGGTCATTTGTAGAAAGCAGCAGCCAGGAAAGGGCGATGTTGAAAATAAGCCTGGAAGACACTCTTTGGGTGGCAATGCAGCTTTTGGATGGTGCCGAGGAAAAAGATGCAGTGCTTGCGCTGACCGAACAAGGTGTGGTAAAAAATGTAACATGGGGCATGCTAATGCAAGCTTACCATATTTATAAACAGAAATAGTATTAATGCCGGAAACCCAATCGTTATGGAGTTTTGCTGTCCAACAATCTGATAAATTGCTGGAGCAAACCCTTACGCATATAGGGCTCACCTTTATTTCTTTATTTTTCTCTATACTCATTGGGTTGCCGCTGGGTATCTTTATAGCGCGCAGAAATAGTTTTTCAGGTTTTGTTTTGGGGTTTGCTAATGTGCTGCAGACCATACCGAGTATAGCACTGCTGGGTTTTATGATACCTCTTTTAGGCATAGGCCCTGTACCTGCAATTGTTGCACTTTTCCTGTACGCACTATTGCCCATTATCCGGAACACCTATACCGGGATAACCGAAGTGGATAGCGCGATAAAAGAAGCTGCCACGGGCATGGGTATGAGCTATAGCCAGCTATTGTTTAAAATAGAGATACCGCTTGCAATGCCGGTGATACTGGCGGGGATAAGAACTGCAACAGTTATAAATGTAGGCGTTGCTACTCTTGCGGCATACATTGGTGCAGGCGGGCTGGGAGAATTTATATTTGGTGGAATAGCATTAAATAATACCAACATGCTGCTTGCCGGCGCCATACCCGCTGCATTGCTAGCTATATTATTTGATTTTATCTTGTCGAAGGTCCAGCATTTGAACTTTAAGAAATGGAAGCTGAGTATGGTTGTTTTCCCAGCTATAGTTCTTATCCTTTCTTCATTTTACCTGATACCACAGGAAACGGGCAGCAAGCTGCTTGCCGGGTTTACTCCTGAATTTATGGGACGTACCGACGGTTACCTGGGGCTGAAAAACAAATATCACCTTAACATGCGCACTGTTGTGGTAAGTGACGCTGTGATGTATAAAGCGGCCTATGAAAAGAAGATAGATGTGATCAGCGGGTATAGTACAGACGGGAGACTGAAAGCCTATGACCTGGTTACACTTGTGGACGACAAGGGTATCTTTCCACCTTATTATGCAGCTCCAGTTGTGCGGATGGACGTACTTAAACAATATCCTGAACTGGAAAGAGTGCTGAACATGCTGGCAGGAACTATAACTGATTCTGTAATGACAGACCTTAACTACCGTGCAGATTACCTGAAGCAGAGCCCGGAAAAAATTGCTAAAGATTTTCTTTTGGTTCATAATTTGTGGCATGAACCACAGATCGGGGGGCAGGGTACAGTGAGGATAGGATCGAAGATATTTACGGAGCAATATATACTTGGGCAGATGTATGCTATGCTGATACGGGGGTACACGCATATTGACGTAGTAAATAAAACCGGGCTGGGTGGAACAAAAATTTGCTTTGAAGCCATACGGAATAACCAGATAGATATGTATCCTGAATATACAGGCACGGGTTTATTAGTGATTTTACAAACGAGAGAAGATACAGTTGAAAAACTGTCTGGTAATAAAAATAATGTGTACGATTTTGTAGCGAATGGTTTTAAAGAAAAATACAATTTGAAATGGCTGAAACCTATTGGCTTTAACAATGCTTATGCGCTTATGATGCGCCGGCAACAATCTGATATACTACATGTTAGAACAATCACCGACCTTAGGAACAAACTTGAAGAGTAATAAGATATTATTGGCAGATATATACAGAGCTATACGCAAGCGCTCTGAAATGATATGCAAGCCATTGAAAACAGAAGATTATGTGGTGCAGCCTATTGTGGATGTAAGCCCGCCCAAATGGCATCTTGGACATGCGACCTGGTTTTTTGAGACGTTTATTCTAAAACCTAACCTGCCGGGTTACAAAGAATTTGATGCGGATTACAATTATGTATTCAACAGCTATTATGAGACGATAGGCACCCGAGTGATCAGGACCGATAGAGGTAATCTAAGCCGGCCATCTGTGTCTGACATCTATAAATACCGCCTTCACGTTGATGAAGCCATGAGCAGATTACTGGACGGCGAAATTTCGCAGGAACTTTATGAATTGATACGGCTTGGCCTGAACCACGAAGAACAGCATCAGGAATTGTTGTACACAGATATTAAGTATATCCTAGGCCATAATCCGCTGTTCCCTGTATATTCCGACTTTTTATTTGCTGATACTGTTCCATTGGCTGAAGTGGATTTTATAACCATAGAGGAAGGTGTGTATGAAATTGGGTATAAAGGAGATGGTTTTTGTTTTGATAATGAGTTGGATAGGCACAAAGTGTACTTGCAGCCATACAAAATAGCAACGAACCTTATTACCAATCAGCAATATCTTGATTTTATTAATTCAGGAGGCTATACAGATTTCAGGTTCTGGCATGCAGAAGGGTGGGACTGGGTAAAGACGAATCATATTGTATCGCCTTTATACTGGCATTTAATGGAAGGGCAATGGTATAATTACACCTATGGTGGACTGAAAGCTATTGATCTTACAGCCCCCGTTTGCCATATCAGCTATTATGAAGCTGCAGCCTTTGCAGAATGGAGTGGTATGCGTTTGCCCACTGAACAAGAATGGGAAGTGGCTAATAAACAATTTGATTGGGGACAACGGTGGGAGTGGACCAATAGCGCATACCTACCTTATCCCGGCTTTAAAAAAGCGGTTGGAGCTATAGGGGAGTACAATGGTAAATTTATGGTGAACCAGATGGTATTGCGTGGAGCATCCCTGGTAACACCGCCCGGCCATAGTCGTGCAACCTACAGGAATTTTTTTCAAACTCATTTAAGATGGCAGTTTACGGGCATCCGATTGGCGCAATAAAAAAAATAATATGAACAAATTTTTCAATGATGTTTGGGAAGGCCTCAATGCAACCCCCAAGAGGCTTAGTTCAAAATATTTTTATGATGAGGCAGGAGACAAATTGTTCCAGGAGATCATGCAAACTCCTGAGTATTACCTGACCAATTGTGAGCTAGAGATATTTTCAGAAAAAACGGATGAGATATCGGAGTTGATGCTGAGCCATAGCACTAGCTTTGATCTGGTGGAGCTAGGGGCAGGTGATGCAATGAAATCAACTTTTTTATTGAAAAACCTGCAGGATCGTAAGGCTGATTTTGTCTATTATCCCATAGATATTTCTGCCCATGTTATTGAAAACCTATCTGATAAATTGCCTGATGAAATACCCGGAATACGCATAAATGGAATGAATGGGGAATACTTTGATATGCTAAAGCAGATCAAAAAAATATCTTCGAGGAAGAAGGTGGTTCTTTTTTTAGGGTCAAGTATTGGTAATATACCTTTTGAGCATACAGGCGATTTCTTAAATGAATTGCACCAGCAATTAAATCCTGGCGATTTGCTATTGACAGGGTTCGACCTTAAAAAAGATCCGAGGTTAATATTAGCTGCATATAATGATGCTTCGGGCGCTACCAAGAGGTTTAATCTGAATCTCCTGCAGCGCATTAACCGGGAACTGGATGCGGATTTTAACCTTGCTGGTTTTGAGCACTACCCTGTTTATGATGAAGCAAGTGGCGCATGTAAAAGCTATCTTAAAAGTTTGAGTAAACAAAGAGTGCGGATAGGAGAAGTAGGGTGGGTACACTTTGCTAAAGGTGAAATGATATTTATGGAAATATCTCAAAAATACTCTTTACAACAAACTGATGAATTGGCCAGAGCAAATGCATTTAAACCGGTAAAACACATATTTGATAATAAGGAGTGGTTCCTGGATACAATTTGGCAAGTAGTTACGTGAATGGATGCAATCAGATGAAATAATAAATGCTCCCGTCCAACCTTTTTTTTAAATATCCTGTCTTGTAATTTTACAAACAGGATATTTTTTTGTTTCTTGTAACCTTGTGACTGTTTTATTCGTTTAATTAAATTTATTTTCGCATATAAATTACGTTTACTCATGTTTAAAAGACCAATATCGAAACTTTTATTTTCAGTACTTGTTTTTTTCTGTTGCATCAATCAGGTTAGTGCTTCTCACCTGGGTGCCGCAGATATATGGGCTGTCTATATTGGCAATACCGCACATCCATTGCGATATGTGATACACCTGGATGTGTACCGTGCATGTGAACCCAACCAGGCTTCTTTATCAAATCAGGAATCTGTGACATGGAGCTCTGATTCTTGCCAGTTTGCATCGGTAACTATCCCGATGTATATGCAAACTGATGACACATTGGATCAACTTTGCCCAAACTATCATGCGCTGAATTCTTGCAGGCAGCCTGCATCCAGATGGCCGGGTTTTGAAAAAAGAAGCTATGTGGATACTGTAGATCTTCCTAATCGTTGTGTGGATTGGCATTTTACATGGTTAAGTGGTGCCAGGAATGGTGGAATATTAAACTTATGCACACCGTCGGGCCAAGACATTACAGTTGACTGTCATTTTAATAATTTGTATAGCAACCAAAGCTCGCCCCGCTTTACTGTACTCCCCATACCTTATTTATGTTTGAACCAGCCAGACCAGTTCTTTAACGGTCCATACGATCCTAATGGAGATTCCCTTTTTGTAGAAAATGTACAGCCTTTAGGTTGTGTTTCCTGTACCTGTGGGCCAAATGGGGAAATTCCTTATGTGCCCTCGTATTCTCTTGTTAATCCTATATTAAGTACACTACCAGCCGGCTATATTGTTGACCCGATAACGGGTATTGCAACTTTTACCCCGTCTTTAGTAGGTAAATTTGTGTTGGCATTTAAGGTCTCTAAATATGATCCTATTACTAAAGTATTGATGGGTTCTACCCGTCGCGATGTGCAAGTGTCAGTGCTTACATGTAATGCACCACCGCCAGTAATAGACTCTATGCCACTGAATATTACAGGGGGACAATTTATACATAGTAATGGGACTAACACGTTGTATACTTGCCCTAATACCCCTATCAATTTTACTATGAACTCATTCTCACAATCGGGGGTGAATTCCATCTTCCTGTCACTTGACACTGCTTTAAGTAATACACCGGGAAGTACATTTACTGTAAGTAATAATGGCACACCATCGAACGGAGGTACTTTTAGCTGGACACCAGGTGATACTAGCGTAGGTGTACACACCGTAACCTTTACAGCAACTGACTCTACTTGCACAAATGCACAACCAGTGGTGCTGAAAAGCTACCTTACGGTTAATATAGATGTTATTACCGGTATAAATGCTATACCTAAAACATTTAGACTGTGCCCAGAGTCTGGTGTACCTGTTACGCTTAATGTAGTAGGTCTTCCTCCTACATTTGGTTATAGCTGGATAGATACTACCGGCAGTCCCATAACGAATCCTTCCAGTGCTAATCCTACAGTAAATCCACAGGATACTACAGAATACTTCGTCTCTGTTACAGGCTTGCCACCTTCATGTAAGTCTGTAGATACTGTATTTGTAAATGTGGATAACACCAATCACATTTCTATTACGCCCGTATCACCTATCATCTTGTGTAAAGAAGGAACAGTAGATCTTATCGCTCACCCGGTAGGGAATAAGCCGGCGACTAACTTACCTTGTGGTATTCCGTCAACTCCTCCAGACATGACTACACCAGATTCTGTAGTAATATTACCCACTTTGGGTTCATATGGCGGAGCCAGCAACAATGCTAACTCGTGCAGTCCTTTTACAGGCAATGGGTCGGCCCACCACCAGTACCTGCTGAAGGCTAAGGACATGCTGAATTCGGGTATGATATCCGGTGCATTAACCGGGATGTCATTTTCGATAAGGGTACTAACTTCGAGTGCAACGTATAACAATGTATCTATATCGCTAATGTGTACTACATTGAATTCCGTAAACGCGGATGGCAGTTTGATACCTGGTGGAACACAAGTATATGCGTCGGCCTCTCCGCTTACTATTGCTGCTGCAGGTTATTTTACTATACCGTTTAACAGTGTATATAATTGGGATACCACTCAAAATCTATTAGTGGATATTTGCTATTCAAATTCAACAATAACGCTTAACCCACCTTCGTTTGATTATTTTAATTCAGGCTACCCATCATCGACTTTTGTATTTAATGATGCGGATAATGTTTGTACCGGAGCGGCAGCCTCCAGTGGTGGTTTCCCATTATATCAGATACCTGTTATCAGGTTCAACTATTTTCATGCGCCTACAGTGCCATTTTATTATGATTGGGTAAACATATATGGTTCTCATTATTTCTCTGATTCTACAACCCAAATGCCCAAGGTATATGTAGATACAGATTCAAAATACTATGTCATCAGCAGGGGTAAAAGTGGTTGTGCGTTCATGGATTCAGTGACGATATATGTTGACCCTCCACGTCATCCATATGTTTATCCTTCAGATACTATAGTGTGTGTAAATTCTCCTGTTCAGCTAATAGCAACCGATACAAAGAATGGTTGGAAATGGTACCAGAATAAGTTGAAACCTGCAACATCAATAAACTGTGATACCTGCCAAACCATAATAGCACTACCAGATACTACTACAAGCTATATAATAGTATTTAAAGATTCTGTAGGCTGTGCGGACACTGCATATTCAAGAGTACAGACCATTCCATATCCGGCTATTACCCTTGGATTTAAGGACACTACTATTAAGTATGGTTCAAGCATCCGGCTGGTGTTAGCGCCAGATAGCCCGGGAGTGAGGTATAACTATGTGTGGACACCACCGTTCACCCTGGATGACCAATATTTGATGAACCCTACTGCAACACCGACCGTACCTACCGTGTATAGTGTTATAGCATATAACCAATTCTGCCCGGCATACGATACCATTAATGTTAACATAGACTATCGGTCGAACATATTTGTACCTTCTGCATTTACGCCCAACCATGATGGCAAAAATGACATCTTCAGAATAGCTAACCTCACGTATGAGCGCGTGATAGAATTTAGAATTTTTAATCGCTGGGGCCAGGAGATATTCAATGCTACGGATAACCACGGATGGGATGGTACATGGAACGGTAATCTACTGGATATAGGGGCCTATAATTACATTATCAGGGTAGTATATCCAGATGGGGTACAAGATAACTTTCAAGGGACTGTAACACTGATTAGATAAATATTGTTTAATATATTGTATTGATAAGCAAGGCACCCATTATAGGGTGCCTTGCTCGTTTATAAAAGCATGTATTTACAGCAGTGTTATTTTAATGACATAAATATGTGTGTTTAGCTGTTTTATTCTTTAAAACCAACCAACCAATTGGCTTCAATAGTGTGTCTTGTTATAATAAATGAAATAAAATTTTTATTGGTAAGTGACAGCAGTTGTTAAATTTTTGTTCTTTTTTTCTTACTTTTATTGCAGTATATAATTAAATGCCACTTCATGTACAAAACTCGACTATCTAAATTCTTTGTAATTGTATTATTTAGTCTCTTTTCCCTCACCAAAGGTTATGCATCACACTTTGGTGCGGCGGATCTATGGGTAACTTATATAGGCACTACAGCACACCCTTTGCGTTATGTGGTGCATTTAGGAGTATATAGGGCATGCGAGGCCGGCCAATCATTATTGAGTTCGCCGGAGTCTGTAAGTATGACCTCGAACGGTAATTGCTCTACAACCCAAGCTTTCCCTACGACTATAAGTCTTCAAATGGATACCATTGTTGGGCATGGTTCTGATACATTGGATCAGCTTTGCAATAATTTCAAAGCTTTAAATTCTTGCAGGCAGCCTACCTCTGTATGGCCAGGTTTTAATAGATTTAATTATACAGACACAGTAGATCTGCCTTACCGTTGTTCTGACTGGACATTTGTATGGACAAACTGTTGCAGAAATGCAGGTATTCAAAATCTATGTCAACCAGCATCTAGCTATTCATTAACTATTGATTGCCATATTAATGATCTATTTGGTAACGAAAACTCTCCCAGGTTTACAATTGATCCAATTCCTTATTTATGTATCAATCAACTAGACCAATTTTTTAATGGTCCATACGATCCAAACGGGGACTCGTTGTTTGTGGAAAATCAACAACCATGGGGTTGTGGCGGCACACCGTGTGCCCCTGGGTGTGGCCCCAATACTGAAATTCCGTATAATACTAGTACACCAATTGGAGGAATACCATATACACTTTTAAACCCGATACAAAGCCAGGCGACCCCATATATAGTTGATCCGATAACCGGTATCGCAACATTTACCCCGTCGAAACAAGGGAAGTTTGTACTGGCATTCAAGGTCTCTAAATATGATCCGGTAACCAAAACCCTACTTGGTTCTACTCGTCGCGACGTGCAGGTTTCGGTACTGCCATGTAATGCCCCCCCACCTATTATAGATTCAATTCCGCAAAATATTAGTGGTGGGCTATTTAGTGCGGCCAACCCGGCATTGGGTACTGGTAATGTCATTTACACCTGTCCCAATTCTCCCGTTACATTTACTATGACGGCAACCTCAAGCTCTAACAGCAATAAAATATATCTTAACGTAGATTCTGAAAGTATAAGTAATACCCCTGGCGACACATTTACAGTTCCAGGAAACGGTGCAGCAGTTGTGCATGGCACATATACGTGGACGCCAGGCGATACCAGCCTGGGTGCACACACTATAGTATTTATTGCAACAGACTCGACATGCAGCAATTCCCAACCCATTGTATTAATAAGTTACCTTGTGGTGACCATAGATGTAATATCGGGCATTAATGCTATACCCAAGGTATATAGGAACTGCCCGTTGGCAAATACTCCTGTTACGCTGAATGTTGCAGGCCTGCCTAAAGATTTTACTTACAAATGGAGAGATTATAATGACTCTACCTATTCAGATATAACCAACCCGAGCACGGCTAACCCGTCGGTACATCCTAGTGATACGACGAAGTACATAGTTACGGTACCTAATTTCCCTTCTTCTTGTAAGACTTCGGATACGGTGACTGTGAATGTAGATAATTCGAATCACATGTCCATATCTCCCGCAACACCTGTTATATTTTGTAAAGAAGGCAGGATATACTTAACTGCTAACCCTGTTGGCCACAAACCTTCGACCAATCTTTCTTGTGGAGTACCAATTACTCGTACTGATTCAACTACCAGAGACTCTACGACGATAATACCCGTTTTTGGGGCATATGCAGGTTCAATCAGTTCCAATATATCGCCCAGTCCATTTACAGGAAATGCTTCGGCCCATCATCAGTACCTGATACGTGCTTCTGATATGTTGAACTCCGGAATGATATCTGGTGCGCTAACTGGTATTTCTTTCTCCGTAAGGCAATTGCCGGCAACGGTAACATATGATACTATAACAGTATCATTACAGTGTACACCACTGACTGCGGTAAATACGGACGGCAGCCTGATAACAGGAAGCGGTACACAGGTTTTTTCAACCTTTACGCCAATTACTATATCATCTACGGGCTTCCTGACATTACCGTTTAATACAACATACAATTGGGATACTACACAGAACCTGCTGGTTGATATTTGTTATTCAAATGGTGCGATCACAGCTGCTCCTCCTGCTTTTGATTACGTTACATCAGGTTACCCATCATCTACGTTTGTATATAATGATGCGGGCGATGTTTGTGCAGGTGATTCAGCATTCAGCGGTGGTTATCCTTTATATGAATTACCGGTTATTAGTTTCAATTATTATGATGCACCAACAGTACCTTTCCCATATGCATGGCAGACTGTTTATGGCTCTAATATTTTGTCAGATTCTACACTAAAAACGCCGGAAGCTTATATATATCAAAGTACAAGGTTTTATGTAACGAGCAGGGGCAAGAGTGGTTGTTCATTCAGGGATTCAGTTGACATATACCTTGATCCGGTACGCCATCCTTATGTAACACCTATGGATACCAACATATGTGTGAACTCGCCGGTACAGCTTATTGCCAGCGATACTAAGAACGGGTGGAAATGGTATCAAAATGATACAATGCGAGCAACAACGCTGAACTGTGATACCTGCCAGGCTGTAATAGCTATACCTGATACAACGATACGATATACTGCTGTTTTTACCGATTCAGTAAACTGTGTGGATACTGCTTTCTCAAGAGTGTTTGCAGTTCCTTATCCTAAATCTCATCTTGCTTATAAGGATACTACTATAAAGTATGGAAAGAGTACACAATTGGTGGTGTTGCCCGATACACTAAATGCACCCTATACGTATGTATGGAGCCCATCGTTTACACTGGATAATCCTTACTTACATAACCCTACTGCAACGCCAGCTGTACCTACAGTATATAGCGTTATTGTATATAATCAGTTTTGTCCGGCTTATGATACCGTGAATGTAAACATAGACTATCGTTCAAACATATTTGTTCCTTCGGCCTTTACGCCAAATAATGATGGTAAGAATGATGTGTTCCGCATAACCAACCTGACCTACGAGCGTGTCATAGAATTCAGGGTATTCAACCGTTGGGGGCAGCAGATATTTAGTGCTACTGACAACCACGGCTGGGATGGAACCTGGAATGGTACCCTGATGGATATTGGGGCATACAACTACATAATAAGGGTTGTATATCCTGATGGGGTAGAGGATAATTTTAAAGGTAGTGTTACCTTGATCAGGTAATCAAACATAATTTACTTTAAAGCTGCAAAGGCATCCGTTAGGATGCCTTTGCAGCTTTAAAGTAAGCCGTTATCAAAAATGACAAAGCGGTGGAATTATGTCACCCTTTCAGGGTTGATCAATTATTTATACAACTGGCTATTATCATATCATCCCTTCGGGATTTTCAAACTTATCTGTATTGGGTCAGGAAAAGCATTTTAATAAAATTGATTGCGGTTCATTATAAAACCTTGAGCAAGAATGTTTCAAATAATGGGTAAAAAGTGTTGTAACGGTTAAAATACATACATCACTCTTAGTGCACAGGTGTTATTGAATTGACCATTATTGCCATATCCAAAACCGAGTGGTATCCGTTGCGGGTCGCGGATGCTTAGTATTGAGTACTGGTACCGGGCGTTTAAATAAAGGTTTTTATATGCCTTAATGGTAAGGCCAACAACATAGTCGAAATCTGAGTTTTTAAAGTAGTTTACAGAAGGATTGAAATAGGCAGGCTGATCAGTTTCAGCCCATTCTTTAAAACTTATAAGCCGTGCATACGACAGTCCTGCTTCGAAGTCAATTAAATTTGCTTTGATGTGAAACAGTATGGGCACTTCGGCATAATTAAGATTGAGGTAATATTTTTCGGCATAAGTGCCAACATATTGTGATTGAAGAACTGCAACGCCCCTTACTCCTTTTTGGGCGTAAAGTAATTCCATACTTACACCTACTGTTTTTGAGAAATGCACATATACCGTTCCACCTGCATTGAGGCCTATTTTGTAGTAACCATAGTAAGTATCTCCGTCAACCTGTGTAAAGTTTGTACCCAATATGAGACCACCGGTAAAGACCTTAGGGTCTTCTTCATAATAACTGCTTTGTGCAAAGCTATTGGCGCTGCAGCACGCTGCCAGTATAAATAAAGATGCATAAGCCCGCCGCATATTCATAAACTGAATGTACAGTTAAAAATAACGTTGCGGTCATAACAATAGTATAAACTTCTTTTTTGTGCGGGGGCTTTTATTTGAGCATCCAATTAATTTTCTTCTTTCTTTTCCAGTGTGCCGTCTGGTGTATAATACTCCCAGGTGCCGAATTTTACAGCAGCTGGATTTTGCTTTTTTATAACTTTTATTATAGAATTACTGGTAATAGGATCTACTACTCTAATGCTATCATAAGTTGTGGTCGGCTTCATGAAATTCAATCCATATAAACCTGTCGTCTTTAACTTCCCACTTTCATAATATTCATTGTACGGACCAGATTTGCCGTAGATAGGGCTGTTGTCGCTGTTTACCAGTACTGCAAAAGTTACCTGGCTCTTTAGTTTGCCGCTCGGATAATATTTTTCCCATTGGCCAACAGGATGGTTTTTATAATAATAACCGGTACTCTTAATGTTCCCGTTTTCGTAGTATTCAGTCCACTTATGTTCCCGAAGTAACTCATCATCATTATCACTAAAACCACCTTCTGCCAGCAGGTTATTATCCTTATTAAAGAGCTTATAGCTATATGAGGCATCGTCAAGAAAAATAACGTTTGTAGTATCCTCGCCAGAGGCAACATAGTACTTACCGGAATCGTCTTCTTTAATTAATCTGTTATCGTTTTCTGATTTGAAAGAAATAGGATATTCTATTTGTGCTGAGGCTGCATAGGAGGCGCAAATCATTAATAGCAATAAACTATGTTTCATTGTAAGTTATTTATGAACACAAGATAAAAAATTAAGCGAAATCCAATAACGCCATTAAATTGACACTACAACAAATTGCCTGATTGCTTTTTGGGCTTTAGTGCAACAAGGCTGTATGAATGATCTACAAGTTCTTTAAGCTGTTTATTGGTTAGGCTCCCATCTATACTTATGGTGTTCCAATGTTTTTTATTCATATGGTAGCCTGGCTGTACACTGCTGTATTGGTCGCGCAGTTCTATTGCCTTGTCGGGGTCGCATTTAGCGTTGAAATGCAGGGGTTGGTCATTAAGGCTGATCAACAGGAATATTTTGCCGCTTACTTTGAATACGAGGGTGTCAGGGCCAAATGGCAAAGATTCTTCAGCATGTGTTTTAGACAAGGCATAGTCTCTCAGTTCTTCTATGTTCATGACCTAAAAATATAAAAGCAATAGGAGATTCTGCTAATTTGCATGTGGCAGGATATCAGTATTCATATCTGGCATTTCTGTAGGTGAAGGAAGTGATTCTTCCAATATTGCAGCTGCCTCAGCTACCGGATGAGGTAAAGTGGAGTAAATAATGTAGAAGGTATATTTTTCATTGCTTTTTTTGCCATTTGCATCAGGTGTTCCGAATGAATTCATATTGGTTTCAATGATATCAACGTTCTTGTTTTCACTCAACCATTCATTCACCTGGTATTGCAAGGTAACAACATCAAAGGCAGAAAATATTTTTACCTGTTTCATAAAATTAAGCTGCTATACCTGTGCTAAACGGTTGTTTTTTTGCCAAAGTAAAAGTTGGTTCTATAGTATTCACATAGTTCTGTGTAATAGTCCTCAACGTTAATATTTCCATCAGGATGAATTTTTACCAGTTCCTCACCACGTACAATGATCTTTGCGAATAAAGGATGTCCTCTTTTTACAAAATGTTTTTCATTGATAAGATCATAACCATCGACCAATATACAAATACGGTCACCTTTGGATATTTTTCCATTAATGGTAATAAAGTTATTGCAAAACAAGAATTTACCATCTTCTTTGACAGGGGATAATGCAAGGATTCCAAGTGAGTTTTTCATGACAAAGCTAAATTATCTACAATATACCAATAAATCTACTTATTGGAAAAATTGAATTGGGAGGAATGGCTATTTGGAATAAAAGTAAAGTAAAAGCTATGGATTGTCCTGGAAATTAAAGAATGGGTTGCTTCTTTCAGTTGGTGCAGCATAATACGAATGTGATAGGTAAGATGTATGATATGAGCTCAGGATAATAAAATAGTGCCAGCTAAAGAGTTTAAGTTTGTGCAAATAAAAAAGCGGAAGCTGTCTTGTGGTTAGAAAGCGGTTTATTTATAAAATAATTTTGATAGCGACTATCTTATTGGTGATGGTCATTTGCTGCGTTGGAGTGTATGTTTACCGTTGGAATATAGTGCACCCGCTTAAGACGGGTGAATTGGAAATAGATGGGATGGAGCGGACGTTTGTATATCATGTTCCTTCGGGATTAAAACCTAAATCAAGGTTGATCATTGCGTACCATGGAACAGCAATGACAGGTCGTATGATGCAGATCATGACCGGACATGAATTTGATGAATTTGCAGACAGGGATCAAAATGCCATTATTGTATATCCGCAGGGATATAAAAATAACTGGAACGATTGCCGAAAGAGCGCACTTTTCCCTGCCAAACAAATGAACCTGGATGATGTGGGATTTACCGGACAGATAATTAAGTACTTTATAGAGCACTATAATATAGATACAACACAGGTTTATGCAGTGGGTTATTCAAATGGTGGTGCAATGGTAATGAAACTAGCAGCAGAGCAACCTGGTTGGTTTAAAGGTTTTGCTGTTATCAGTTCTAACTTGCCTGTTGAAACAAATAATGCCTGTTACGATGCAAACAAACCCGTGTCGCTACTATACATGCGTGGTATGCAGGATCCCATTATTCCATATGGCGGGGGTGAGGTGGTTTTTATAGATGGCAGGCATTTTGGCGCTGTGCAAAGTACACAGCAAACATTGCAGCACTGGCTTAATGTGAGCAGGTGCGATACGTTACCATTTTCAACATTACAATATGCCAACAATGCCGGTGCCGTTACCGCTACGCAGGAAAACTATTATTCATCGACCACCAATAAACGAGTAGTTTTTATAAAAGTGCTGGATGGCGGGCATACAATACCCAATCGTAATTTCAGGATACCTATAAAGGAGATAGGGAATATGAACCAGGAGTTAGATGCGCCACAAATTATCTGGGACTTTTTTGTGAACCTGAAGGTGAAGCCTAAACGCAAGACAGGTTAATAGTGCGATTAGTTGTTGATATGGAAATATTATAATGGCCATTTCTGTCTTAATTTCCTCTTCTAAACATTAATTTTGCGCTTCATGGTAAGTATGTCAGCAGATAACAGGTGGAAAAAATTGATCATTGTTGGGGATAGGGTGCTGGTAAAACCTTCAAAGCCAGATGAGCGCACCAACAGCGGCCTATACCTGCCTCCTGGTGTGCAGGAGAAAGAAAAAGTGCAGCAAGGATATGTAATAAAGGTAGGGCCGGGGTTTCCTATACCAGCCATTAGCGATGAAGATGATAGCTGGAAAAATACAGGAGAAAAGATAAAATATATTCCGTTGCAGGTGCATGAGGGCGATCTGGTGATCTACATGGTGAGTGGTAGTACTGAGGTAGTGTACCAGGGCGAAAAATATATGATAGTGCCACAGCACAGCATATTGATGCTGGAGCGGGAGGAAGACCTATAAAGAGAATTTTAAGGCAGTTGCTGCCAAAGTATATATATTTGCACCCCAATGAAAAACAGAGGTTTACGTCGTTTTATAGTTACTTACAGGTTGCCACTTGCTGCTGCTATGCTGGCTTTAGGATTTTTGCTGGGCTTTGAGGTAACCTGGTGGATAGCATGGATACCTTTCCTTGCGGCTATACTTATGGTTACTGCACACTTCCTGCTGGGGCCAATGACGCTTATACAAGGGTATATAGAAGATGGCGATATGGAAGGGGCACAAAAATTAATGAATAGTGTAAAGTACCCTGACCTGTTGTACAAACCTATCCGCTCATCGTACTACATGCTGCGCGCCAATTTTTCGTCCATTGGGGATGACCTGGATAAGGCAGAAGCTGACCTGAGAAAAGGACTGGCAACGGGTATGCCCGAAAAAGAATATGAAGGTACTGCTTACCTGCAGTTGGGTGCGATAGCCTATAAAAAAGGTAATACTAAAGAAGCTTACGAACATTTGCGCCATGCAGTTAAAATAGGCTTACCAGATGCAGATAACGCCGCAACTGCTTACCTGCAAATGTCAAGCATCTGTATTCAGCGCCGCGATTTTAAGAGCGCAAAAATATATTTCAACAAGGCTAAATCCTTCAAAGCTACTAACCCTCAAGTGGTAGAGCAGATAAAGGAAATGCAGAAGTATATAGCGAGGATACCTGGGTAGGTCTATAACACAGATCTGTTAAGACTGCTACTTCGTCTCTGGATTTTTTACTGATTTCTGTAAGATGTGCAATGAGTGCTGCACTAATTCGCCCATATTGGTGAGTGTCAAGAAGGAGTCGTCCTTATAATGTGCTGCCAGCGTTTTCTTTAGTTTGGTTATCTTTTCGGGTGGCGATATATCATCCTGCGACATCACATCAAGCAAAGCATTCAACCTTAACCGGTCGCTTTTGCTGCGGCGGGCAATATTAGTCCTTTCTTCATGCTGGTATTGCTCTACACTTTCTGGGGTTAATTTTTCCTGTACCAACTTTACGAAAGGGTAGTTCTCTTTGAAGAATTGGGGCAGGTACATATTTATATGGCCTTCGTAACTCTGCTGGTCGAAGTCTATAGCCCTGATGCGGAACTGCACCTCCTCAAAATCAGGTGTTATATCAAATACATAGTTATATGCCCGCATGTCGCCCAGCAACCGTATGAAACAGCGTTCGTTGAATTTTACAAACTCCTTGGCTATGCGCACCTGGTTAAACTCAGGGTTTTGCAGGTAGCTGGTTATGAAGGCATCGCCCGGTACACCGGCAATATGTTCTTCTATCAGTGTATTATCATCCACAAAAAAGTTGATGCGAGCAGGGGATAATATATGCTCCAATTCCAACCCATATATGCGACTGGCATCAGCACATTTTACATAGAAGTAGTCATAATTATCGTTCAGGTTATTCACTATTTTAATCCGGAAAGGATTTGTATTGCCAAATGTGCAGTAGTCTATCCGTTCCACATGAAGGTGTCTGTGTACACGGCTATCGCCTTCGGTCTTCAGGATGGAATAAATTTCCTTCAATCCTTCGTGAAGGATGGTCGCTACGTTATTTTCATAAATGGCGGTTTCCCAAAGCGAATCTTTACCGTGTTTATCATATAGTATGAAAGCTTTGTCAAAGCGAAGCAGGTCCTCGTATTTTACAGGTAGGGCTATCTCCCGGCTTTGCTCAGTAAGGTACCTGCGTAAGGGATCTTTTACAGTATAGACCAGTTTCTTGCTCGATATTTTCTGGTCAATCAATTTTTGACCGTGCATCTTCGCCATTTGTCTTATCCTTTTACTGGTTCTTTATAGCCTATTCTGTTACCTTTTGCCGCGAAGAATAGGATGAATAGGTAGCATGGTATTAAAATGATATAGGCCGTATGATTATTCATCATGTCAGAAAGTTTGCCGTAAAGGGGAGGAATGATACCACCGCCAACTACCCCCATGATCAAAATTGCTGAACCTAATTTGGTGAACTTGCCCAGCCCCTTTAGCGATAATGGCCAGATAGCAGGCCACATAATGGCGTTGGCGAAGCCCAGTGAAGCAACCAATATCACGGAAGTAATGCCTGATGTCATCAACACACCTATAGAGAGCGCAATGCCTAATATAGCACATACCTTTAACGCATTTTCTTGTGAAATGATCTTTGGCATGAGCATGATCCCAAGGGCATATCCTGCAAGCATACATCCAAGGGTTATCGATGTGAAGTACTTGGCACTATCCATAGGTATGTTCCAATACTTGCCATAGTTGATAATACTGTCACCGGCTATTACTTCTGCACCCACGTACACAAAAATGGTCAGCGCACCCAAAAACAGGTACGGGTGATGGAAAATAGATGGGGTTGTAGTGGCAGTTTGTTCTATGTCGGGGTTGGCTATTTCTTCGTGCATTTCGGGCAACGGGGACAGCTTTACCAGTAGAGCGACAATGACAAGCACCACAGTGAGGATTATGTACGGATTGATGATACGTAATGACAATTCATTTAACAGAGCAGTTTTTGAAGCAGCATCGGTTGCGCCCTGTATTTGTTTGTTGATACCATCTATGTTGTGCAATAATGCTCCACCAATGATAAGTGGAATAGTTATGCCTGCAAGCTTGTGTGCTGCACCCATAAAGCTGATACGGCGTGCCGCAGATTCTGCCGGTCCTAATATTGTGACGTATGGATTGACAGCAGTTTGCAAAATAGTAACACCCAGGCCTTGAATGAACAGGCCGGTAAGGAAGTAAGAATAGTTGCGGTGCTGGGCTGCCGGTATAAAAACAATAGTGCCCACTGCCATGATAAGCAGGCCCAGGCTCATACCATTCTTGAACCCTGTTTTTCGTAAAATACCTGACGCCGGCAATGCCATGAACAGGTAAGAGAGAAATGTTGCAGATGTAACCAGGTATGCCTGCGTATCATTTAGTTCGCAAGCGGTTTTTAAAAATGGTATGAGCGTACCATTGAGCCATGTGGTGAAACCGAAGATGAAAAATAAGCATCCTACGAGAAATAAAGAAGATGCAAGTGAACGTTGTTGATTGTTGTTTGCCATAGAATAACTAATATACAGCAATTGTACACAAAATATTTTGCTGTATTGTTGTACAATATTTATTTTGTTACCTCACATTTTAATGTAACTATGGATAAGCTGGTACTAGGTATAGATATAGGGGGCACGGGTACCGCTATGGGAATAGTAGATAGACGGGGTACTATTGTAGTACAACGTACCATGTCCACAACAGGACACGATACGGTATATAGCTTTATAGATGCTTTGGCCAAAGAAGCAGAAATATTAATGAAACATGCCGGCCGTGAAAAAATGGGTGGGGTAGGTATAGGTGCACCCAATGCCAATTTCTTTACAGGTGAAATAGCTTATGCACCTAATCTGCCATGGGAAGGAGTGATACCATTGGCAAAATTGGTAAGGGAGGCCCTGCACCTTGAGGTTGCTATTACTAATGATGCCAATGCTGCAGCTATAGGAGAAATGACCTACGGAACAGCAAAGGGTATGAAAGATTTTATTTTGGTGACATTGGGTACTGGACTGGGCAGTGGTTTTGTGGCCAATGGCCAGCTGATATATGGTCACGATGGATTTGCGGGCGAGTTGGGACATGTAATAGCAGTACGGGGTGGCCGAAAATGCGGCTGTGGCCGCTATGGCTGCCTGGAAACTTATGCATCTGCAACGGGTATAGTACGTACCGCTAATGAATGGATAGAAGAAAGAGGAATGGTAGAAAGCTTATTAAGTAAACAAAATAATATCACATCTGCATCTATATTTGAGGCCGCGCAAAATGGTGATGGAGTGGCATTAGAACTATTTGACTATACAGGCAAAATATTGGGCGAAACGTTGGCTGATATGGTAGCTATAACATCGCCACAGGCTATTATTTTCTTTGGCGGCTTATCTAAGGCCGGGGAATTGCTGATAGGGCCTGTACGCAAGTATATGGAGGCCAACTTGCTTAAAATATATAAAAACAAGGTTGCTTTATTATGTTCTGCATTGCCAGATGCTGACGCAGCAATATTAGGGGCCGCAGCACTTGCATGGTAATAAGTGTATAAAATAGAAACGGGGTTGCTTAAAGCAACCCCGTTCAGGTATCCGTTATTATCTCCTACCACCTTCACCATGTGGTTCTTCGCGTGGGGCCTCCATTCGTGGTGGTGCTTGCATGTGTTGTTGTGGTGGTGCTTGCATCCGTTGTGGCTGTTGCATTTGCGGCTGTCTTTGCGGCTGCTGCATTTGGGGTTGTGTTCTCTGTGGTTGGGCTTGTTGATGACTGACCTGTGGTTGTGGCCGGTTTTGTTGTATTTGTGGCTGAGACCTCTGTTGCTGCATAGGCTGACTATGTTGTTGTGGCCTGTTTTGCTGCTGAGTTTGCCTTGCCGCTGCAGGCGCTGTTTGAGGCATGTGAGCTGGCTGACCTATTGTATGTGAATTGGTTGCAGCACTAGGTGCAGGCATATGCTGTAAGGTACTCGGATGTTGCATGGCAGCGTGGAATGGGGGTGCACTTGTATGTGCTGTAGTCGGCCTTGCAGCACCGATAGCCTGTGGGGCTCTCACCACATTTGCTGGCCTTGCACTTGCAATGGTAGATCTGTTCACCGCAGGGCGATAAATATTTAATGAATTACCCCTGACGCTTGGAGAACCCGGCCTAGAAGCGGTATTGACACGATATACAGGTACCGTGCGGTGTGTTACCGCCTGTATTTCACTGGCGCGTGGCCCTGAAAAATAAGTTGCGTGTGTCCTGTTGTCGACATATACATGCGTAATTACTGTGGTACGGTTGTAAATGTTCACGGTTTCGTGTGGGCCACCCCAGTAATGATAATAGTCTGGACGGTACATATATTGTGGCTGTATGAACACCCACCAATCTACGGGGCAACTGTAACCAATTGATACAGTTAACCCAGGACTTAAAGGTGCCCAGCCGTAATATCCGCCGCCATTTCTCCAGCTTACCCATGCCGGGGCCCATTCGTATCCTGGTACCCATATCCAGCCATAGTAATCATTGTACGTCCAACGTCCATAGTGGAAAGGAGCCCATCCCCAAGGGTAATCAGATACCCATGTATTCCCATAGTCGGTCATTACCCAATGACCCTCGTTGCCATAAGGCCTGAAATCGCTACCTACATCAGGCACCCATACATTGCCATACTGGGGATCGTACACCCATTGACCATAAGGAGAAAGCTGATCGTAAAATGTCTGGTAGGAGACTTCCCCTTCATCCTGGGCTGAGGCTTTTAAAAAAGAAGCGCTGGCGAGTAGTATGATTGCAGCGGCTTGTAAAACGAAAAACCTGATCTTTTTCATAAGGTTTGTTTGCGTTTGTTGTAAAAGATATATTACCAATTATAGGCCTGTTTCTGCCAATACATTGTTAACATGCTAAAATTTAATAAATAGTATGCCAACGAAACCTGAAAAGTTTTGTAAGTGATAGAGGGGAGTATCACAAAATCATGAAAAAATTACCATCTATTTCAATGTCGCTTTATCCTTGCTGGTAAATTCTATTACCTTTGGCAGTAATAATGTACCGGTAATCCATGAAGAAAAATATTGCCCTGCTTGCAGGCGGCTACTCAGGTGAATATGCCATATCTATACAGACTGCTGAAACAATAGCACAAAATCTTGACAGCGCACTGTACAATACATACAAGATAACAATTACCCGCGACGACTGGTGGTACGATGGTAAACAAGGCAAGATATCTGTAGATAAAAACGATTTCTCACTGACTATTGACCATGTGAAGATCATGTTTGATGCTGTGTTTATTGCCATACACGGTACACCCGGTGAAGATGGCCGTATGCAAGGCTACCTGGATATGTTGCAGATACCTTACACGTCGTGCAATGCTATAGTTTCGGCCCTTACCTTTAATAAAAGCTATTGTAACAAAGTAGTAAAGGCATTTAATGTGGTACATATTGCTAATTCTGTACACCTTATAAAAGGAGAACCATATTCAATGGGGGCAGTGCTGGATGAACTGCAGTTGCCGGTTTTTGTAAAACCTAATGAAAGCGGCAGCAGCCTGGGTGTAAGTAAGGTAAAGGTAGTAGAAGATCTTTTCCCGGCTATTGAAAAAGCTTTCAGGGAAGATGACCAGGTATTGATAGAAGAATTTATTGAAGGCAGGGAACTTACCATTGGTGTATATAAAGTGGGGGGGTACCTGTACACGTTGCCTGCAACGGAAATAGTAAGCAAGAATGAGTTTTTTGACTACGAAGCAAAGTACACCCCAGGGGTAACAAAAGAGATAACACCTGCTGTGATAGACGACAAAACCAAGGAGCAGCTTGAAAATAAGGCAGCATATATTTACAGGCACCTAAACTGCCGTGGGGTGGTGCGGATGGACTTTATTTTGCAGAAGCAGACGGACAAGCTGTATTTTCTTGAAGTGAACACTATGCCGGGACAAAGTGAGAACAGCATAGTACCACAACAGGTAAGGGCGGCAGGTAAGTCTTTGAAAGAGTTTTATGGTAACATACTGGAAGATTGCCTTAAAAGTCAATCTAAATAATAATTGTATATTCAACAGCAATGGCAATTAACAGTTCGGTAAGAAGGTCATTTCGGTTTAACCTGGCGGTTGTGCTCCTGCTTTGTGCAACCCTCTATGTGTTGTTTTTTGTGAGCCTGAGATGGATAACCCGGCATGGAGAAGAGGTGGTCATACCCTCTGAATTTGGGAAGAATGCCAGCCAGGCTATGACCGACCTTAAAAACATGGGGTTTGATGTTTACCTGGATTCAATTTATGATCCTAAGCAAAAAGCGTTCATGGTGTTAACGCAAATCCCGGATAGCGGATCTATTGTAAAAAAAGGCCGCACTGTTTTTCTTACCATAAATAAAGCGCTGCCACCTGCTACACCAATGCCTAACCTGGTTAGTTTATCTTACAGGAGCGCTGAAATGATCTTAAGAAATAATAAGCTATTCTTAGGTGATACTACTATGAAACCAGATATAGCACAAGGTGCTGTACTGGCACAATTATACAATGGGAAGGAGATAAAACCAGGAGATATGGTACCGCAAGGCAGTCGTATAAGCCTGGTGATTGGCGATGGATTGGGTAACACCCAAATAAATGTGCCTGATGTAATAGGATTGAGTGTGGATGAAGGTGTAAATAATCTTATTGGCAGTGGGTTGCAATATGTGATGATCATAGATGGTGCAATTACTGATACAGCTACTGCGGTTATTTATAACCAGACACCTAAAGCCATAAATGAAGTGGGCGGGGCAGCCCACATAAAGGCCGGTGACCTGATCAACTTATATATAAAACAAAACCCGACACCAGAAGAAATACAATTGAATAAAAACCCGCCAAAATTCGGAGATAATCCTAATGGTCAGCCGCCAGCTGATAATAATCAAGGTAGCCAGGACGTTAATAACAGCAGCGGCCAAAATGATCCACAGTGAAAATAGCAAAGTGCCTTATATACATATTATTGATTGTATTCCTGGATAAGGCTGCAGGCCAGGAACACATTACCTATAAGCGTAGTAATACGGCCTTGTCGCATAAAAAACAAGCGAACAGGAACCTGATGAAGACTACATCGCTTAGCCTGCCTTTTTTTGATGATTTTACCGGATACAGCTTGTACCCAGATAGTACAAAGTGGGTTGATGATGAGGTGTATATAAATAATACCATGTGCGTAAACCCTATAAGCCGTGGGGTAGCCACAATGGATGCCCTGAATAGTATGGGAATACCATATGACTCATTTAATAATTATAATTTCAGGTATGCCGATAGTCTTACATCTCAATTCATAGATCTCAGCGTTCATAGTCCGGCAGACAGCATATACCTGAGCTTCTTTTACCAGCCGCAGGGGAACGGTTTTTCTCCTGTACCAGGAGACTCTCTTATGGTTTACATGCATAAGAATGATAATGACTGGAGGTTAATGTGGGTAATACCCGGCACCTCTTTGCAACCTTTTCAGCAGGTAATGATACCTGTGACTGACACCACTATGTTTTTTAATGGTTTTCAGTTCAGGTTTGTGAATATAGGTGCGCTTAACTATAGCGATGCGGTGTGGAATATAGATTATGTAAGGTTGGCAGCAGGCCGGAATATGTATGATACGGCGGTAAACGACATTGCGTTTAACCAGAACCCAACCTTCATGCTTAATGATTATACTTTCATGCCTTATCGCCAGTTTATGATAAATCCTCCCGGTGAGCGGGCTACGTCTTTTTCTGATGATTTGCGCAATAACTATACAACTACTCAGCCGGTGACTTATGGATATACTGCAACGGAATTGACTACAAACACGCCTTTGTTCGTAAGCCCGTTAAGCAGTACTGTTGCCCCTGCAGGGACAACCCAGCAATTGACTTATAGTACTTACACCAATACAATACCGCTAGGTGGTTTGTATGACAAGGTGGTTTATGAAAACAAATGTTTTATACAGTCGGTAGGCCCTGCAGATTATGCAGCGAACGATACTATTGTCTGTGACCAGGTATTTGATAATTACCTAGCGTATGATGATGGTAGTGCAGAACTTAGCTATTACCTCAATCTATCTCAAAACTTTTCGGGTACACTTGCATTGGAGTATCATTTAAACCGCCCCGATACTATGCAGGCATTGGCAATATACTTTGGACGGCAGGCTCCGCCACCGGCATATAAACAGTTCTCTATAGTTGTGTACAATTCGCTGGCAGGTGTTAATGGGAATTATCAGGACAATAAAATATATGAGCAAGACTACATTACCCCCGCATATAATGATACTGTAAATGATTATTGGGTATATAGATTAGATACGCCATTGGCTTTACCGACAGGTACGTTTTATGCTGGTATTATGCAGCCGGACTATAGCGATACTTTGTATTTGGGTTTGGATGCCAATAGGATTGGCGGTAACCACGCATATTACAACGTACTTGGCTTATGGAATTCATCGCAGATACAGGGCGCTATAATGATGCGGCCGTTATTGGGGCAACCTATACCGGGTACTGCCGTTAAAGAGATAACAACAGGAACAACAACTACCTGGGACGCGTTTCCTAACCCTGCACACAACAATATTAGATTGAAATTTGCGGATAGCCATAATGCAAATTATATTGTAACAGACATTGCAGGACGTACTGTGAAACAAGGCATTAACCAGGCTGGTACGAATATAGATATCTCGACTTTGGTTGCCGGTGTTTATTTTATGCGAATAGCGGTTGATGGGATATGGGCGATACCCAGGAAAATTGTAAAGGATTAGATTAGGAGATCATTTGAAAAAAGAAGCATGGGCAGATGCACGAGATAGAACCATTTTATAACTGGCGGCATTTATACATTGCCGAGGAAGATGAGCTTTCCCCTTTTTATGGCCGGGAATATAGCGAGTTTGAATATAGTAATACCGTTTACAACTATTACATACATCCCCAATGGGACGAATTTGGTTCAAAGACCTTGTACCTGAAAGTGTTATTTGTTGATTACGAACTAAATTTTGCAATAATAGAATTGATAGGGGAGTGGAATGATGCTGTGGAAAACGATATTATGCATTTGAAAAGGTCGGTAATAGACCTGTTGATAGCTGAGAAAATTTACAAATACATTCTCATTACCGAGAATGTGCTGAACTTCCATAGCAGTGAAGATGATTACTATGAGGAGTGGTACGAGGATATAAAAGATGAAGGTGGCTGGATCGTTTCTATAAACATGCCTGAACAAACACAGTATGATTTCAGGAAATCTCATATAGACAGATATATAAAATTATTTGAAGTAGATAATTGGCGGACTTTTCAGCCGAATATGTTTTTCCAGTTGATTGATAATAAGATGTTACGGCTGAACGAGGGGTAATTTCCGGAATTTGAAAATAGCGATGCCTGTAGTTTCAATTATTTAGTTATCTTATTTATATCCAATCGATAGCTTTTTACGCTTCGCGTATTATCTTTGCGAAGATTTTACAAAACTGTTACACTTTTAATCTTTCCGGACTTTTATGAATTGGAAAAATTCTTTTTCAACATCTATCGGTAAAAAGCTGCAAATGGCTTTAACCGGGTTATTTCTAATTTTATTCCTGGTGGTGCATTGCTACGTGAATGCCCAGATATTCTGGAATGATGGCGGTAAACAGTTTAACGAGGCGGCTCACTTCATGGGTACGAACGTAGTTATACGCATTACAGAAATTGGCCTTTTTGCCTTTCTAATATTGCATATTGCACAAGGTTTGATGCTTTGGGCAAAAAACAGATCAAGACGTAGTGTAAAGTATGCGGTAACACCAGGCAATAAAGTAAGCCCATGGTACAGCAGGTCTATGGCTTTACTAGGTACGCTTGTTTTGCTGTTTTTAATTGTACATCTTTCCCAGTTCTGGGCCCCTAACCGTTTCTCGCAAACAACTGGCAATGGTGAGTTGGACCTATATGCACGCATGAAGGAAACTTTCAGCATGCCATGGGTTGTTGCTGTTTATCTTTTAGGCTGTTTTGCATTGGCCTGGCACCTGGTACATGGCTTCTACAGTGCATTCCAGACCATGGGGCTGGCGAAACATAACTACAAAAAGCTGATCAAGTGCGTTGGCGTTTCTTTTGCCATCATCGTGCCTATCATCTTCGCTTTGATGCCTATTTGTTTTTACACTGGCTGTTTAAATTAATTTTCTCAAACAATTCGATTTTCCTCTTATGCCACTTAATTCTAAAATACCGGCTGGTCCGTTAGAGTCGAAATGGAAAACATATAAGTCTACCTGCAAGCTGGTGAACCCAGCCAATAAAAGGCAGTTAGAGATCATAGTTATTGGTACAGGTCTTGCCGGTGCATCTGCAGCAGCATCGCTGGGCGAGATGGGTTACAAGGTGAAAGCATTCTGCTTCCAGGATAGTCCGCGCCGTGCACACTCTATAGCTGCGCAGGGTGGTATCAATGCCGCCAAGAACTATCAAAATGATGGAGATAGCACTTATCGCCTGTTTTACGATACTGTAAAAGGTGGCGACTACCGTGCTCGTGAAGGCAATGTATATCGTCTTGCTGAAGTGAGTGCAAGCATCATTGATCAATGCGTAGCGCAGGGTGTGCCTTTTGCACGTGAATATGGTGGATTGCTGAGCAACCGTTCTTTTGGTGGTACACAAGTACAGCGTACTTTTTACGCTGCGGGCCAGACCGGCCAGCAGTTGCTGATAGGTGCTTACCAGGCACTTGAGCGCCAGGTAGCACTAGGTAATGTAGAAATGTTCTCTCGCCATGAAATGATGGAAGTGGTGAAAATAGATGGTGTAGCGCGTGGTATCATTGCCCGTAACCTGGTAACAGGTGAGCTGGAACGTCATTTTGGCCATGCAGTATTATTGTGCAGCGGTGGTTACGGCAACGTATTCTACCTGTCAACAAATGCAATGGGATCTAACGTTTCCGCTGCATGGAAGGCACACAAACAAGGCGCATTCTTTGGCAACCCATGTTTTACACAAATACACCCAACCTGTATACCAGTAAGTGGTGACCACCAGTCAAAACTTACTCTGATGTCTGAATCATTGAGAAATGACGGACGTATATGGGTGCCTAAACAAAAAGGCGACAACCGTAAGGCAACAGATATACCGGAAGAAGAGCGCGACTACTACCTGGAAAGAAGGTATCCAGCGTTTGGTAACCTGGTACC
>Ga0206829_10091_pt1 | contig 34945 bp, 35 predicted proteins | sample Alteio_BWOrgCont_75_FD_152862 | JGI IMG/M metagenome (GOLD analysis project Ga0206829, IMG submission 152862) | Enriched cells from forest soil in Barre Woods Harvard Forest LTER site, Petersham, Massachusetts, United States -... | ecosystem: Environmental > Terrestrial > Soil > Temperate forest >... | reverse complement strand
TTCTCCTTCTGAGGTTGGGAGCATACTTGCTGTTAAGCGATTGGCTTCTTGAAGGATTTGGGCGTGGAAGTTGTATCTTCCTTGAACCGTGGTGAGTTCGTGAAATTGTTTCTTTCCCAAGGTGGCAACAATATAGTCAAGAATTCTAGGACGTATTGCACTGATGAGATCCTGTTGGTCTCTATCTCGTATTTCCATGGATATGCCCAGCGTGACGTAGTGGAGCTTTCCCTGATCTTGAGAACCTAGGTTCACAGTCATCGTCTCAAAATCAATCATACCGACGGTGGGTCCCTTGGGAGCTTTTTCGAAAAGGGAGGCGAGTTTCGCGCGCTCTCCTTCTTCCGTGATGACGGGTTTCTTAAATACCAGTTTTGTGTAGTAGAGAAAACCAAACGATCCAAGGATGGTGAGGGTGTTTAGGATCGGAATAATAGGAATAGTCTTTAAGATGGATTCCTTGGGAACCACGGGAGCGCTGATCGCTTCGGCTTCTGCTGGGGGTTTTTGTGCCACTCCATTCAGAATAATTGTGAAGCTTGGGTGTGTCTAGTGGGTAGGAATTGCCTAGGGCGTCAAACCCGCAGACAAACTCTGGAAGAGTCGGTCTACGGGCTTAATGGTTCTAAAGGTTAGAGACGAACTGGTTCGTAAGGCAAGCCTAGATCGTCTGCGACTTGCTTGTAGGAGACCTTTCCGTTTAGGATATTGACCCCTTTCCGGAGTGCCTCATCTCTTGCAACGGCTTCTTTCCAGCCGAGGTTTGCAATCATCAGGGCATATTTCAGTGTCACGTTCGTGAGTGCATAGGTGGAGGTTCTAGGAACCGCGCCCGGCATATTGGGAACAGCATAGTGCACTACGCCATCTACGGTATAGGTAGGATGTTCATGGCTAGTTGGGCGGCAAGTCTCCACTGAGCCCCCTTGGTCCACCGCAACATCGACAACTACTCCGCCGGGTTGCATCTTTGAAATCATTTCTCGGGTGACTAGTTTCGGGGCTTTAGCGCCAGGAACTAGGACAGCACCGACGACTAAGTCCGCTGAGGTGACGGCTTTTTCAATTTGCTCACTGTTGGAGTAGATCGTGGCAACGTCATTGCCGAAGATATCAGACAGGTAGTCCAGGCGATGGATGTTGACGTCCAAGATGGAGACTTGAGCTCCTAGGCCAACAGCCATTTTGGCTGCATTGATTCCCACTACGCCGCCGCCGAGAATGACGACTCGACCTCGTTCAACTCCAGTCACACCTCCCAGGAGGAGTCCTTTTCCGCCATGATCATGTTGCAAGAAAGTAGCGCCGATTTGGGTAGCCATTCTTCCTGCAACAGCACTCATGGGAGCTAAAAGTGGGAGCGAGCCGTCGGCGGGCTGAATGGTTTCGTAGGCAATCCCTACAATTTTTCGTTCCATCAGAGCTTTGGTTAGGCGCTCGTCTGCAGCAAGGTGCAGATAGGTGTAGAGGATTTGGTTTTCCCGCAGCAGGGGGTATTCTTCAGGCAGAGGTTCTTTGACTTTAACGATCATGTCTGAGCGATCGTAGATTTCCTTTGCGGTCGCTACAAGGGTTGCCCCTGCTTTGCGATAGTCTTCATCTGTTATTCCAGCGCCCATTCCGGCTTGGCTTTGCACCAGAACTTTGTGTCCGGCTTGACTCAAAGCCCGAACGCCCGCAATGACCATTCCTACTCGATTTTCTTTGTTCTTAATTTCTTTTGGTACACCAACAATCATAACTGTCCCCTCTAGTAACTAGGCGTTAATAATCAACCCGTCATACGCGAAATGGACTCCTTTGGGGAGTTTTTTGAGATCTTTCGTGTAGTCGAATTCATGACCCAGGTGCGTTAAGTATGTCTTTTTAGGTTTCAAAACGGCTATCGTTTCGAGCGCCTGATCTAGGTTGAAATGAGTTCCATGAGGTTTCAACCTTAAGCAGTCCAGGACCAAAACAGACAACGATTGCATACGCTCCAACGACACAGGCGGTATATAGCTACAATCTGTGACATAGGCAACAGACTCAAATCGATATCCCACACATTCTTTAGATCCATGGCTCAAGGGCAGGGGGACCATTTGCTCCCCGATCACCTCCAAGGCTGGAACATGAGGGTCGAATGGATGAACGGTGAGCTGAGGAACTCCGCCTCCTTCTGAGGGACCAGGAGCAAAGACGTATGGGAATTTAGACCTAAGCTCGTTGCAGGTCCACGCATTGCCATAGAGCGGAATGGCAGATTTCTGAATAAAGTTATAGCTCCGCAGTTCGTCTATTCCATGGATGTGGTCGGCGTGGGGGTGGGTGTAGAGGACAGCATCCACGCGGGGGATTTTGGCTCGGAGGGCTTGCTGTCTCAGGTCAGTCGAAGTATCGATCAAGATACTTTTTCCGTTCATTTGCAACCAAACAGATGCCCTGAGCCGCTTATTTCTTGGATGCTTGGACTGACAGACTTCGCAGGAGCATTGAATCAACGGCACTCCTGTGGAGGTTCCACAGCCTAGAATGGTGAGTTTCATATAAGGTATGCCTTTCTCACTTGCAGGTTTATCACGACTCAGGTACCAAAAAACTCAATACTTATGAAGGCTTTAGTCACTGGTGCCAGCGGCTTTATTGGCAGCACTCTCATTGAGGAGTTGGATACCTTAGGATTTGAGGTTTATGCCTTAGTGAGAAAGACCTCCCATCTCGGAAATCTAGAAGGATTAAAGTACAAAAAGTTGGAAGGGGATCTTGAGGATTTCGAGTCCCTTTGTAGAGCCGTCGAGGGAAAGGATTATATTTTCCATTTGGCGGGTCTCGTTCGTGCGCATCACCGAGCCGCTTTCTTTGAAACGAATGCAAGGGGAACTGAAAGATTAGCGAGAGCCGTTGCCCAGGCCAAATCTTCCATCTCCCGTTTTGTCTATGTTTCGAGCTTGGCTGCGGGAGGGCCTTGTCGCACGATCCAGCCTAGAGTTGAGAATCAAAAGGACCAACCGCTTTCGGACTATGGGAGAAGCAAGCTCCAGGGGGAAAAGGAGCTGCTCAAGTTTCGCCATCGGTTTCCTATTTCAATCGTTAGGCCTTGCATGGCGTATGGACCTCGAGATCGGGCGAGCCTCTTTCTCATTCAGATGATCAGGCGCAATTTCGTTCCTGTTCTGCGCGGGTCTGCCCCAGGGGGTGATAAGTATTACAGCGTGATTCATGCCAAGGATCTATGTCGGGGAATAGTCCAGGCAGCCCTAGTCTCAAAAAATAGGATTGCTTCAGGCGAACGATTTTATCTATCCGGCGATCACGTCCATAGCTACCTAGAGCTCATGTCGCTTTTGTCTGAACGTTTAAACTGCGAGCCAATTCGCGTGAATATTCCCAATGCTGCAATTCGAATGTTAGCAATGAGCCTCAGTGCTGTGAGCTTTGCAACGCGCAAGACATTTCATTTGAATCTAGATCGCCTTCAAGAAGTACTGCCAGACTACTGGGTTTGCTCAAATGAGAAAGCCAAGCGGCTTTTAAGTTTTGTCCCCGAATTCGACCTGTCTAGTGGATTGGCTCAGTCGATTGAGTGGTATAGCCGTCAAAAATGGATTTAGTCGTCCGGGGCACTAGATCTTTTCTGCTGTGAGTTTTTCCATGGCACACCGTCCTTCAAAAAAGGCGCCAAATTCTAGGGTAAGTGCGGGGGTTTTAATATTGCCGACAATTCGGCCCGTCTTGGACACGATCAGGCGGGTTTTAGCTACCACGTCGCCGTGAACATAGCCGTCCACCATAAGGGTGTCTGCTTTGATGGTTCCTTCGACCACGGCAGTTTCACTGAGAATAAGGGTGCTCCCGTCGGTGGCGCTTACTTCTCCTACTAAGACCCCGTGAACGCGAGAAACATCGGAAAAGACAATGCGTCCCTCAATTTTAGTTCCTTCGGCAACCATTGTGATAGCGGATTCATGGAGATTTTTCATTCAGATGGGGCGCTTTCGTTGGCTTCCGTGGGGGAGAGCTTTTGATAAGTTAGAATCTGTCCTTCTTTGGATAGAATAAAGATTTCAATTTCAGAGATTAAGTCTGGAGAAGCCACTGGGCCTAGCTCAGCATTGACTTCTCGGAACCGACTGACGGAGAAGGACTCTCCTTGCATCACGTTGATGAGAGCACTCGCGCCGGCCTTCTGAAAAACCCCTTTCGGATAGGCTAGGAGGGTCTGAGTACCTCGCGCAAGCACGATAATTCTTCCCTGCTGGCTTTTCTGATCATCGCGCGTGTATTGGAGTGCAAAGTGGACATTGAGAATATTATTCTTCCAGGAAATCTTGGGGGGCTGAACAACAAATTTCAAGCCTTTGGGGTCGGGGAGTGTCTTTGGAGTTGAGTCAGGGAAGCCTGAAAAAGTGACCGAGTTTCCTCCTTCAACAGGGGTGGGTAATACCTCCGGCTCCTTTTGAGAAGCACGTAGCTCGGCGACCTCTTGCTCCAACTCTTGAATGCGTGAAGGGCTAAATTTTAACGCCATGCGTTTATATTTGACCACCAGGATGATGCTAGTGACCGCTATCATAAGAGATATGCCCAATAATATTGCCAGCTTAGAAATCCATCGGGTCGACACCTGAAAGGTCCGAGCCGCATAATTGTCTTTGAAAACAAGGACCGTAATATGATCTGCGCGGGGAGTGGGTTGTGGATTCATCCATGTAAACGTTAACTTTTTGGAAATGAGGTGTCAACTTAAGGGTTGGGTGAGCCGATAGAACTATTGATGAAGATTATCTTTCTCCATCCGACTATTGATGGCGCGCACAGCTTGACCCAAACCTTGTCCGGCCAGGGGGCCGCTTTGCTTTTTCCTGCTGACGCGACTGAAGCTTGGCAGATGATGGCTTTACATGGTGCCAGTATTGATCTGTCCATCCTTCATCTTGAAGGGAGAAATAAAAAGCCGGATGCTACTCTGGAGCTGATTAAGAAGCTTAAGAAAGATGAGCGATTTCAAGAAATTCCAATCATCATCACTACTGATTCTTGGAGTGATGCACAATGCGCCCAGCATCAGGGATCACCAGAAGGGGTGAATGGATACATCCGTGCACCGGTCTCGGCAAAGCACCTTTGGGACGTGATTCAAGCTGTACTGGGTGTGGAGGCTCCACAGAAAATGGCGAACCCACCCGCTAGCGAACAGCCGCCGCGCAAAGATCGAGGTATGTCTGTTGACGTAGAGCTGGAAGACGGAAGTGAAGTCCATTTGAAGAAGGAGCCAACTCTTACTGCAAATACAATGGAGATAGGGTTGAAGATGCCTCCTTTTGGGGCAAATACTTCGACACCCGAAATCACGTTTAGTCAAGCGCCTCAGCCAACCACAGCTTCTCAGAGTTCAGAAGGAATCGAGCTTTCGCTCGACGGGCCCCCTCTGGATTTAGAACTTCCGCAGAGGCCATTGTCGGTACCTCAGAATGAGGAACCTTTTTCCTCCTCGTTGTCTGATGTCTCCGGTGTGAATTTAACGGCAGTTTCTCCCGAAGGGTCTTCTGGAGAAGAGCTCTCCTTAGACGCTCTTCTAGATGCCCCGGCATCCCTCGCGGGGTCATCTCCCGAGCTTTCCGATTCACTGCCTCCCCCTTCCTTCGACTCCCTTTTGATCCCTCCGCCTGAAGAGCCTCAAGGGATAGCCGAGGCTGCTGTGTCAGCCACCGATCCGTTCAAACTGTCTCCGGAGACTCCGACCGAGGATCCTGAGATGGCCCAGGAGATGCCCTATCTTTTGGACAGGGGAATAAAGCCTGCTGTCATGTTTGCAGAGCCCCTGGGCGACGCGGTTGTACCTGGAGGGGCTGCTCAAACACCTGACGTGGAAACCCTGAAGAAATATCTGTTGCTTCGAGAACAAGATGTAGCGGTACTTTCTTCCCAACTCCAGGCGGCTCGAGAACAGAATACGATGATCGAGCGGCTTCTCCGAGAAGAGAGGGCTAAGTGTGTTGAGCTCAACCATGTTACAAACGAGCAAAATGCAAAGCTTCAAGATACTGAAAAGCAAAAATCCAATATAGTGTCCGAATTCCAAAATGAAATAGAGGATTTGAAATTTCAGTTAAAGACAAAAACTGATAAAGCACGCGTGCTTGAACTACAGATTAAAGAAGTTCAGGAGGAAATCGAACATTTGAAGGACAGGGTTCGATCTGATATTCGAAAAATACGCGTTCGGGAAAAGGAACTTGAGAATCGTATTGAAATCATCAAAAAAGATTCGGAAGTTTTAATGGGTTCACGCGAAATGAAAATCACAGAACTGAAGCGTAAGCTCGATTTAATGGAATTCAATATGGACTTACTTCAAGATCAGTACAATAAGGAGAAGGATACATCGAGCAAGCTCCGCGAACATTTAGCAAAAGCAGCACAGGTCGTTCGAGTGGCAGGGGGCCTATTGGATGTTTCGCCCAAAGAGAAGGAAGACAACGACCCCGGGAAAAAGGCTTCATAAGCTAAGGAGAGATCATGGGGGGGCCTGATTACACACCTTCCGCATTCAACGTGCTCATCATCGGGGAGGATTCTAAGGAGATTGAGTTTTGCACAGAACTCATTCAAGCAGTTGCTCACTCAAGTGTCGATGTCATGCATCAGAAACATGATTTTCCTGAGTGGCTCGGTCGTCCAAGTTATCATCTGATCATTATTCTCGATGCTCAAAATCGACTCCTCCTATTGGAACAGATCAAAAGACTCAGTCCTGCCACGAGTGTGATCATGAGCTGTTCAGATCCTACAATTGAAGAAGCCGTGATTGCGATTCGTTCGGGTGCGGAAGACTACCTGAGAAAGCCATTTAATATTGATTCGTTTCAGATGGCTGTTAAGCGAGGACTGGATAAGAAGTGGGTGTTTGAAGAAAACTTTGAAGCATCCAGATATTTGTATCTACTCAATAGTTGTCAGATGATCTCAGCGGCGCAAGAGGATGCTAAAATTTTTGACGTCGTCCAGAGCTATTTGAAAAGAGAGCTGAAAGCAAGTTATTCGGCGATCTACGTTCTTCATAAAAATGAACTTATTTGTACTCATCCGATTGAACACCTCCAAGATCAGGATCGTACGCTGGGACAGATGCTCGATGTGGCTGTTCGGGCGTCGGACTACTTTTCAATCATGGTGGAGAACTCGCAAATCTACCACTTGATCGATCAAGGGCATTTGATGCCATCGATCTTTGCATTTATGTTCTATTGCGTGGGCGATGACCCGTATTTTTGCTTGTGCCTATCACCAGAACAGAGCTCCTCGAGTGAGTCTTTTGAAAGTCGTTTGCACCTTCTCAAATCACAGATTGAAGTCGCAGGAAGAAACCTAGAGCAGTACCGAGGAGTTCAGGAACTCGTTTATGTGGATGATGCCACCGGTCTGTATAACACTAGATACCTTAACTACATTTTGGATCGTGAGATTACCTTGTCCAAGGCAGGTCATAAATCATTTGCTGTTCTTTTTATCGATGCTGATCGGTTTAAGAATATCAACGATCAATACGGTCATATGGTTGGCACGAAAGTCTTAAACGAGTTGGGGAGCCATCTCAAGAAATATGTCAGAGAAAAGGATACGCTGTTTCGATACGGAGGCGATGAGTTTATTGCAGTGCTTTCTCCGTGTGATCTAAAAACTGCCGAAGTAGTTGCCGAACGTATTCGTGACTCAGTAGAGCACAAGGTCTTTTTAAAAAGCGAAGGACTGAGGATTCACTTTACCGTATCGATGGGGGTTTCAATTTTTCCGGATCACGCGTCCGATAAGAAGCAAATCATTGAAGCTGCTGATCACGCCATGTATGTATCCAAAGAAACTTCTCGAAACCGGGTGACTGTTTCAAAAGGTTCATCAAATAGAGACAAGAGGAAAAAAACGTCGTGACAGAAACTGTCGCCGCCGAAAATTCAACGGTCAAGCCCAAGTACAAACTGGTTGTAAGCGATTTTCATCTCGGGAAGGGGAGATACTTCGAAGATGGTACACAGAATATTTTAGAGGATTTCGTCTACGATCGGGAGTTCTCGGAGTTTCTCAGTTACTATCGTTCCGGAAATTTCGCAGACGCAGAAGTCGAACTGATACTCAATGGCGATATCTTGAACCTATTACAGATAGCAACTTTTGGGATTCATACCCATCTCATCACAGAGAGGAGTGTTGTTCGAGCAGTACAGAGGATTGTCGAAGGGCATCCTGAGTTTTTCTTGGCTCTCAAAAAATTTGCGGCAACACCGTTTCACACAATCTCCTACGTCGTAGGGAATCACGATGTTGGGATGTTGTGGTCTGGCCCGAGAAGAGTATTTATTGAGGCCGTGGGAACGTCCGTGGCTTTCTATGACGTTCGATATCTTTTCGATGGGATTCACGTTGAACACGGGCAACAATATGAACGTTTCGCAAAAATTGATATGAGACGTCCGTTTATTACCAGGGGATTTCCGGAGCCTGTCTTGAACTTGCCGTGGGGCTCGTTGTTCGTCGTGGTTCAGCTTCCAAAGATCAAACAGAGCAGACCTCATGTGGATAAGGTGCGCCCGCCGTCGGCGTTTTTTAGATGGGTTTTTATTCATGACTTTATTTGGGGATTAAAAACTTGTTTGGGAATTGCCAAATTCATTTTTGACAGTGTTTTGTTTCGAAGTCGCCATCAAATTTATCAAGGAGTGCGCGCTACCTTGAGTATTCTAAAAGAAATCACTCTGTATCCCAACTACGACAAGATTGCCTTTAAGATTCTTGAAAACAACGAAGACGTAAATACGGTAATCTTCGGTCACACTCACGTCGTAAGGTATAGGCAGTGGCGTGAGGGAAAAGAGTATTTCAATGAAGGCACATGGAACGAGACTACCAATTTGGATCTAAGCGATTACGGTAAGCAAATTCGTCTCACTTACGCATTTATCGAATATTCTAGAGAGAATCCAGATCACGAGCGCCCTAAAGTTCGACTCAAGCAGTGGAACGGGACCTGGAAATCTGAAGTAGAGCTCCTAGTGTAAATCGCTGCCGTCTCGCGCTTCAGGCAAGAGTTTAGGAAATTTTGCCACCACACTTCGAATCTCTAAGAGCTGGCGAATAAAAGCGCCTACGTGCTCTAAATAAAAGGCATTCGGACCATCACTCTTGGCGACTTCAGGGCGAGGATGACATTCCATAAACAGGCCATCTGCTCCTGCAGCCATTGCCGCTCTTGCGAGAGATTCTAGATACTCGCGCTTACCGCCAGTGCTTTTGCCGCCCGCCCCACCGCCTGGGGTTTGGATGGAGTGTGTTGCATCGTAAATCACCGGCACGCCATAGTTTTTCATGCACTGGAAAGAAATCATGTCTACAACGAGGGTATTATAGCCAAAGGAAGTCCCGCGCTCGGTCAGGTAAAACCAATCGGCATCTGAATGGGTGTCTTTCTTCGGTCCACCCTTCATCTTCATCTCAACAGCCCGAACTTTTTCCACGATATTGTGAGCATCCCAAGGAGCTAGAAATTGTCCCTTCTTGATATTGAGGCGTCTGTCATGCTTTAAAGCTGCCTTCGCGGCAGCGACGATCATGTCCGTCTGCCGACAAAGGAACGCTGGCACTTGAAGAAAGTCTACCACTTCAGCTACCGGCTCAGCTTGTTCTGGGGTGTGAAAATCAGTTAAGATGGGTAGACCTGTCTTGGATTTTACCTGTTCAAGAAGTTTTAGCCCCGTTTCCATTCCTGGTCCTCTGAACCCCGAAATAGAGGTTCGATTGGCCTTGTCAAAAGATGCTTTGAAAAAAAGCTGTACAGGTAGTCCTGCTAACTGCGCTTTGAGCTCCTGCGCAATCTCCATGACTAGCCCCTCATCCTCTAATACACATGGGCCTGCAATCAGGGTCATCGGGGCCGAGGAGTGTAGCTTCATGAATTTATTTCCTATGGTTTTTAGCCGCCTTGATAAACGCTGCAAAAAGCGGGTGAGGTTGAAGAGGCTTACTTAAAAATTCTGGATGGAATTGGCATCCCAAGAACCAAGAATGATTCGGTAGCTCGATCATTTCCACGAGATCGGTTTGAGGCGATGCAACGGCGTGCTTGCCTGAGACCACTAGCCCCATTTCCTCTAAACGACTGCGGAAACGATTGGATACTTCAAATCTATGGCGATGGCGTTCAGAAATATGTTCACGCCCGTAAGCAGTAAAGGCCCGAGTGGCTTCACCTTTATGCTTTGGGAGAACGTCACAGCTATAAGCACCCAAGCGCATGGTACCGCCCAGGTCCGTTACAGACTTCTGGGATTCCATAATGTCGATTACGTTTTCTTTTCCCTCGGGCTTGAACTCAGCCGAACTGGCATCCTTCATTTGGGCAACGTGTCTAGCAAACTCAATCACGGCCAATTGCATTCCCAAGCAAATTCCAAAGTAAGGCACGTTCCGCGTTCTAGCATGTTCGATCGCAAGAATCTTACCTTCGACACCGCGTTCGCCAAATCCTCCAGGAACTAGAACTCCGTCCACGGATTCAAGGAGAGCCTTGTTGTTGCCTTGCTCTAGTTCTTCAGAATCAATGTAAGCGACTTTGACTCGCACGTCATTTGCGACGCCACCATGGATCAAAGACTCAGAGAGAGACTTATAGCTATCCCTCCAGTCAGTGTACTTACCTACTACTCCGATGGTGATCTCCCCTTTTGGGTTGCGAATCTTCTCGACCATATTGTGCCATCGAGATAGGTCAGGGCGACCGGTCCAGATTCCGAGCTTTTCAGCAATCTTCTCGTCTAGTCCTTCATCATTAAAATAGAGAGGTACTTGATAAATCGTCTCTACGTCGACTGCGCTAAAAACTTGATCTCCTGGTACGTTACAGAAAAGACCGATCTTATCTTTGACATCTTTAGGCAGCTTCCGATCTGAACGGCAAAGAAGAATGTCAGGCTGAATCCCAATTTCGCGAAGCTCTTTTACGCTGTGCTGGGTTGGCTTTGTTTTAAGCTCTCCGGCAGCTGCAATATAGGGAACCAACGTCAAGTGGACAAAAAGAACATTGGCAGGCCCTTCTTCCGCTTTCATCTGCCGGATAGCCTCTAAGAAGGGTAAGCTCTCGATATCCCCGACCGTTCCCCCTACTTCCACAATAGCCAAGTCGGCGTCACTGGAGCCATCCTGGATATGGCGCTTGATCTCATCAGTGATGTGGGGAATGACTTGAACCGTCTTGCCCAAATAACCGCCCGCGCGCTCGCGGCGAATCACCGCGTCGTAGATTCTGCCGGTTGTAAAGCTGTTCTTACGAGTAAAGTGTGCACTTTGTACGAAGCGTGAATAGTGGCCCAAATCTAGGTCTGTTTCAGCTCCATCATTGAGAACAAAGACTTCTCCATGTTGAAACGGGCTCATGGTCCCTGGGTCCACATTCAGGTAGGGGTCCATCTTGATTAGGGTAACTTTAATGCCGCGCTGCTCCATAAGCATCCCGATCGAAGCTGCTGCGATCCCCTTTCCAATGCTCGAAAGCACGCCACCCGTTACAAATATGTACTTTTTCTGTTTTGCCATTTTTGACCCATTTTTGGAGAATGTTTGGATACTCATACTAAAGATTGCTGTTCTTTTTCAAGCATCTTAAGAGGCTATGCGAATCGATGGCGAAAGGCTATATTTCTCAGCTTTTACTCGCCACGCATTCGCCAAGCCTAACCAAAGTCTCCCTCTTCAAACTAGTTTGCTCGAGCAAGTCTGCGTCGGGCTTCCAAGCCCCCGGCTCTCCCAAAACAATCACAGTAGAGCCCCCAAAAAGGAAATAGCCCTTTTCGTCTCCTCGGACGAATGGATCCTTTTGTGGATGAGATTGAACAATTTTCCCCACACACGTTGCACCAACTTCTATGTAGGCAAGCTTTCCAAAGTTCTGAGTTTCTAGGATGGAAATATTTCGTTCATTGCTCATCAGAATATCGCCCTTAGCTCTAAGCGCTAAGGGGTTTACCGAATGGAGGTCCCCATGTACCGCATAGCTTTCTTGGGGGGTGCCAGTGTCTGGGAAGTGAAACCGATGGTAGTCCGTCGGGCAAAGACGGGCCAGGAGTAAGGGGCCACCTTGAAAGGGCTTTGCCAACTTTTCATTGCCCATCAACGCGGAAGCGGACATTTGGGAACCCTTTACCGGAAACTTCTGATCCGCCGTAATCTTTTCAAACCCCAAGTACCGAGCCTCAGCAAAAGCAGGCATCTCGTTCTGAAGGTGGGTAACCGGGCGAGCCCCGGCCCTAAAGGGGCGAATAAAAAAATCATTGAAGGTTGGGTAAGGCCCAGGTTGGAAGTCCTCCATGGGTATCTTAAACTCCTGGATGAACGGCTGAATCTTTCGCTTGCTCAGACCCGAAGACTGATACATCCCATAAATCCTACTCAGAAATGCTTTGGATAGAACCCGGTCGGCGAGGATCTGGCCTGGGGTAGTGCCGTAAATCCATTGAATGACGCGGTCGCCGTAGACCTGTTCCTTTTCAACGCGAGCAGTCCGACGATTCCAATAGTAAATTGAATTAGTTTTATCGAATGTCAAGGTTAGTTCTCCTGGAGGAGCCAGTCTTAGCATTCTTGTCGTGGCAAAGGGATGTGAAATTTTGGGGTGCAGGGCGCGTCCGTAGGAAAAAAAGGAGGGGTTTTCACGAAACTCGTACGAAAAACGTGATTTCCATCACGAAATTCATACGAAAAACGTGGTTGCTTTCACGAAATTCGTACGTAAAATGTGAAGTAGGGCCAAATTGACAGGAAGGATTTGATGAAAAGGGACATAGAAAGCCAACTTCTCAGTTGGAAGCGAGCGAATAGGCGTAAACCACTAGTGATGCAAGGAGCGCGTCAAGTAGGTAAAACTCACTTGCTCAAGGAGTTTGGGAAAAATCATTTCTCAGATGTAGCCTACTTCAATTTTGAAGAAGACCCTAAACTTGAGGGGTTTTTTGGGGGAACGCTAAATCCAAAAGAAATCCTCAAACTCCTGTCTATCTATCGAGGATCCCCTATTCTGCCGGACACGCTCTTGATTTTGGATGAGATCCAGATTTCCAGTCCCGCCCTCACAAGCTTGAAGTACTTTTGCGAAGACGCACCGGAATACCCTATTGCTGCAGCAGGGTCCTTGCTGGGTATAAAGTTAGCCGGAGCAAAATCTTTTCCCGTGGGAAAAGTGGACTTTCTCAATCTCTTCCCCCTTTCGTTTTTTGAATTCTTAACTGCGCTGGGAAAACAAGAGCTCCGCCTCTTTTTGGAATCCTTGGCACTCACGGGTGAGATAACAGTGCCACTGGCGTTTCACCAGGATTTGCTGGAACTTCTACGGTACTATCTTGTGGTAGGTGGAATGCCCGAAGCCGTGGATCGCTATCGGAACCAAGCCCCACTCGTAGAAGTACGACGGACCCAAGAAGCTATTCTGAAAGCCTATCTCATGGATTTTTCCAAACATGCTCCTCCCACGGAGGTCGTGAAGATTTCGCAAATCTGGAACGCGATCCCGGGGCAATTGTCCAAAGAGAATCGGAAATTCATTTTCTCAGCAATTGCAAAGTCTGCGCGGGCCCGAGAATACGAAACCGCGATCCAATGGCTTTGCGATGCAGAGTTGATTTTAAAGACATTAAAAGTAGAAACACCTCGGTTTCCTTTGTCTGGATATTCGGACGCGGGAGCTTTTAAGGTCTATCATTTTGACGTGGGCCTTCTCGGGGCAATGTCTCATCTTTCTCCAAGGATCGTCTTAGAGGGGGATGCTCTATTCACAGAGTTTAAAGGAGCCCTCATCGAAAATTTTGTGGCGCAGGAACTAACCGCGCACTTTCAGAAACCGTTGTATTATTGGAAGAGTGCCAGTGAAGCGGAAGTGGATTTTTTGTTCGAAGGCACCGGGATTATCCCTTTGGAAGTGAAGTCAGGTGTGTCTGCCCACAGCAAGAGTCTGAAGGAATATCAGAAGCGCTTCGCTCCTCAACTGAGCGTCCGAACTTCGCCCCTGAATCTGGAGCGACAAGAAAAACTTCTCAATCTGCCACTCTATCTTGTGGGGCGGATCCAACTCTAAATTCCAATTGCCTCAACTTGAACCGGAAAACCCAACAAGGACGGCTATTGCAACTTTATGAAAGAACCGATAGAGCTAGTTAACTGTTTTAGTTTATATCTTGAGTTAACCAGAACAAAACCCTACCCCCATTAATTATGATTTTTTGTCCCATATAGGATATAATGAGTCGTATATAGACCAGACGCCCTGGCCAGCGAAAGGTGTTGAAATCGGACTCAAGTTATCGTACTTAGAGGATCACAAAATGATCAAACTGAATAGAACTACCGAATATGGACTAATCGCGCTGCGTCATATGAGCCGCAAGCAGGCTGCTGCTTGTGCTGACGCTAAGGAGTTGACGAGTGCCCGCGAGATCTCTGACGCCTATGGTTTGCCGTTTGAAATTACTGCCAAGACCTTGCAGCGGCTCAAAGATTCCGGTTTGATTCATTCGGCTCATGGAGCAAAGGGAGGATATGTTTTGGATCGTCCTTTGACGCAGATCTCCCTCGTTGAATTTTTGGAAGTGATGGAAGGGCCGCAATCCATCGTGATGTGCACGGGCGGGGCCAGCGCGGCTGCTCCTGGACTTGGCCATGAGGCAGGGCCAGAATGCGGATACGACGGCCGGTGTGAAATTAAACATTTGATGGGGCGATTGAACGCTCGTGTAGTGAGTTTCCTGTCTGGAATTCAGCTGGCTGAGCTGACCACAGATGGACATTCCATAGAATCTCCTACCGCAAAGCCTAGTTTAGAAAAAGAAGTGAGGCACCTATGAAGTTCCCAATTTATTTAGATTATCATGCAACCACGCCACTGGATCCCGAGGTCCTGAAAACCATGCTCCCGTATTTCACGGAAGTTTTTGGGAACGCTGCGAGCCGCAACCATGAGTTTGGCTGGACCGCTGAGGCAGCCGTCGAGAAAGCCCGGCATCAAATCGCCAAGTTGGTTGGCGCACAGCATGATAAAGAAGTCATTTTTACCAGCGGAGCGACCGAGAGCAACAATCTTGCGATCCAAGGCGTTGCTGAAATGTACAAAGAAAAAGGCAATCACATCATCACCTCACCGATTGAACATAAATCGGTGCTGGATACTTTTCACTTCTTAGAAAAGAAGGGTTATGAAGTCACGATTCTACCCGTAGACTCTTACGGACAAGTCAGCCCGGAAGTCGTTCGGAATGCTATTACGCCAAAGACCATTTTAGTGTCTATCATGACTGCCAATAATGAAATTGGCACCATCAATCCGATCGCGGAGATTGGAAAGGTCTGTAAAGAAAAGGGCGTTATTTTCCACACGGATGCCGTTCAGGCTGCAGGAAAAATTCCTCTCAACGTAGAGGCCATGGGTGTGGATCTCATGTCTGTTACTGCTCACAAAATTTACGGTCCAAAGGGCGTAGGCGCTCTTTATGTCCGGCGAAAAAATCCACGCGTTCGAATTGCTCCGCTGATCTATGGTGGAGGTCACGAGCGTGGGATGCGTTCAGGAACCTTGAACGTCCCGGGTATTGTGGGATTCGGAAAGGCCGCCGAGATTGCAGTTCGTGTGATGCAGGACGAGATGGCTCAAATTAAAAGACTCAGGGATAAGCTCTGGGAAGGCCTTCAAAAGAATTTGGATGAAATTTATCTCAACGGGCATCCTACCGAGCGCATCGCAAATAATTTGAATTTTAGCTTCGCTTTTGTGGAAGGCGAATCTCTCATGATGGGGATGAAAGAATTGGCAGTGTCTAGCGGTTCCGCTTGCACGTCGGCCAGTCTGGAGCCTTCCTATGTCCTCAAAGCGATCGGCGTAGGCGAGGATTTGGCGCATACCAGTATTCGATTTGGATTGGGTCGCTTTACCACGGATGAAGAGATTGATTACACCATTGAGAAGGTTGTGGAGACGGTGAAGAAATTGAGAGACCTTTCCCCGCTTTACGAGATGGTAAAAGAAGGCATTGATTTAAAGTCGATCGCATGGACGGGTCACTAAAAGATAAGGGAGATAGAGTTTATGGCATACACAAAAAAAGTCATCGAACATTACGAAAATCCAAGAAACGTGGGCTCTTTGGATAAGAACGCTCCAAACGTGGGCACTGGGCTTGTAGGTGCTCCTGAGTGCGGAGACGTCATGAAGCTTCAAATTGAAATTGATGATGCTACCCGCGTGATTAAGGATGCAAAGTTTAAAACTTTTGGCTGCGGCAGTGCGATTGCAAGCTCTTCTCTGGCAACAGAGTGGATCAAAGGCAAGACAATCGAAGAAGCCTTGGCAATTAAGAATACTGACATCGTTGAAGAGCTTTCTCTCCCTCCGATCAAGATCCACTGCTCGGTTTTGGCAGAGGATGCCATCAAAGCAGCGATTAGCGATTATTTGAAAAAGAATCAGGAGGTAAAAACGGCATGATTACCGTAACAGAAAAAGCTGTATCAGAGATTAAGAGATTACAAGAAAAAGACCCCACTGCGGTTGGCGCAATGCTACGAGTGATGGTTGTAGGTGGGGGTTGCTCCGGGATGAGCTATAAGCTGGGCTTTGACAATCAGTCCGTTGCAGGTTCGGATAAAGTTTTTGAATACGGCGACGTCAAAGTCGTTTGTGATGCTAAATCGTTCCTCTATCTGTCTGGCATTACGCTGGATTTTACAGATGGTTTGAACGGAACCGGCTTTGTTTTCAGTAATCCCAATGCGAAGCGTACCTGTGGTTGCGGTACCAGTTTCTCAGCTTAAGTGCGGTCACTGTGCGCAGCCCCTGGAGAGCTTCAAGGCTCAACACGTCTGTCCACAGTGTGGTGCACCGCAGCCTCTGTCGGCTGCAGATACCTATTTTAGCGTCTTGGGCGTAAGCCCGAACTTTGGTTTAGACGCTTCGGTACTGGAAAAACACTTCTACGAAGTTCTGAGAGTCCTCCATCCCGATCGGTTCACAACCTTTGCTTCTGATCTCAAGGCTCTCTCCTTGGATCGGATGAGCTTCGTGAATCGGGCTTATACTACCCTCAAGGATCCCACGCTACGTCGGGACTATCTCTTGGAGGTGAAGGGATTCAAGACCGCTGAGTCGAAGACCAGTTCTTCGCTGCCGGCTGAACTTGCTGAAGAATGGTTCGAGGTGCAGGAGCTCTTACTTGAAGATCCAGCTGAAGCCCGAAAGAGGCTGCTGGAGTTTGAGTCCAATCTGGAAGAGTTTAAGAATCAGCTTTTAGAGAAGCTAGCGGGGTGGGAGCGAGGCTACGATCTAACTCAGGGATCAGGAGAACTCGAGAAACTTGCTTCTGGAATTCAAACGTTGAATTACTTGAATTCCATGCAAAGAAATGTAGAACGGATTAAAGCAAATGCCCATCCAAATTGAAGTTTTAAATGCAGGCACCCCAGGTCTTCAAGCAGGTCCTATTGTTGGGATCGACCTTGGGACGACTCATAGCTTAGTCGCTCTTGTAAAGGATGGGCGCCCTCAAGTTTTGAACACTCGAGAAGGAAAACATCTTCTTCCTTCTGTCATTTCATTTTCAGATGAGAGTGCCGGAGCTCAGCCCGTACTCGGTTTTGAAGCAAAGCGCAGAAAAGTCAGAGATGCCGGACACACCATCTTTTCAGTCAAGCGCTTGTTGGGGCTGGGGCCCCAGGACGTTCAGAAAATTTCAGATGCATTACCCTATGAAATCGTAGGAGCAGAGGGTGAGATCCGGATCAAGATGGGATCTCAAACTTACTCTCCGGTAGAAATCTCAGCAATGATCTTGAGAGAACTCAAACTCTCGGCCGAGCAGGCTCTGGGATGCAGCGTTTCTCGAGCCGTCATTACGGTTCCTGCCTATTTTAATGATGCTCAACGGCAAGCAACTCGAACTGCGGGTCGCCTAGCCGGTTTTGATGTCCTGCGGATGATCAATGAGCCCACGGCAGCGTCTTTGGCCTACGGACTGGATCGCAAACGCCAGGGATTGATCGCGGTTTATGATTTGGGCGGAGGCACTTTTGATGTCTCCATCTTGAAATTACATGACGGAATTTTTGAAGTGCTTGCTACCCGAGGAGATACAGCTCTGGGTGGGGATGATCTAGATCAAGCCATAGCCCAAGTGGCTGCACATGAAATTCAAGCGAGCCAGGGGATCGATCCCTATGCTGATATTCAACTCCATGCCTCACTCTTAGAGGCGGCTGAAAAAACCAAGATTGAGCTTTCTATAAACGATGAAAGCCTTTTTAGCGTGTCTTTGAACGGTACGACGTACGAAAGAAAGTGGACTCGAGGCGAGTTTGAAGCCTTGGTTTTGCCTATTTTGGAGAGGACTCGCATTCCTTGCATGAAGGCTCTTGAAGATGCGCGCCTAAAACCTTCGGATCTCTCCGACGTGGTTTTAGTCGGAGGTCCCAGTCGTTTGAGTGTCGTTCAATCTTTAGTGGAGAATATCTTTGGTAGGAAGCCAAATGCCTCGATGCATCCTGACGAAGTTGTCGCGGAAGGCGCTGCCATTCAGGCTGATATTCTCGCTGGAAACAATCGGGAGTTTCTCCTCCTGGATGTGGTTCCTCTTTCCTTGGGATTGGAAACCTACGGTGGGATCCTGTCCACTCTCATTTCTCGAAACACTCGGATTCCAACCGTTGCCCGCGAAACCTTTACGACCTTTGTAGATCATCAGACCGGGGTTGATATTCATGTGTTGCAGGGTGAACGGGAGAGGGTGGAACATAATCGCAGCCTGGCTCGCTTTAAGCTTAAGGGTATTCAGCCTTTGCCAGCTGGAATGCCCAGAATCGAAGTCACTTTCTTGATTGATGCAGATGGAATTCTGCAAGTCGCCGCAAAAGATCTGAATACGGGACATGAGCAGGCTGTAGAAGTTCGTCCCAGTTTTGGTTTGACGGACGCTGAAGTTGAGAAAATGCTAGCAGCGGGTTTAGAAAATGCCGAGGCAGATGTCGAGTTCCGGCGATTGGTGGATGCCCGAAATAAGGCTGAGCCCACTTTACGGGCAGCTGAGAAGAATTTGTCCGATGCTCATCGGATTCTCCCTTCAGAAGACGTAAAGACCATTGAGGGTGCCATTGCAGGCTTGAAAGCAGCACTTGCACAAAATAACATTCAGAATATTCAGGACGCTGCAGCTGCACTCAATCAGTGCACGGTCCGACTTGCCGAGCTTCTCATAAAAGATGCTCTGTCTAGCTCAGCGAAGAACCCAGCTTAGATCTGTAGAAAGGGATATTAGAGTCATGCCAAGAGTTACTTTTCTTCCAATGAATGTGGTTTGTGAAGCCAAAGACGGTGAGAGTATCTTAGACGTGGCAATCAATAACGATATTCCGATTCAACATGCGTGCGGAGGGTTTTGCGCCTGTACTACTTGCCATATCTTGGTGAAAGATGGGGATGATTCCGTTCTTTCCTCAATGGAAGACGATGAGATGGAGAGGATCGAGCGTGCGGCTCCAGCTGAGCCCCGGTCTAGATTGGGTTGCCAAGCTCGGGTTCATGGTGACGTCACGGTTGAAGTGGTGAATGTGGATCAGGGATTTTAGGGCGCTCCACGGTAATGACTTTGGGGCGAGTGAGGCCCCTTAACGCGCCCAAAGTCATTGCCGTGGAGCTTGTCCGCGAGAGGTACTTGCCATAAGATGGCTCATGCGCCTATTTTTATCCCTTTTATTTGCATTCTCTTTCATTCTTAATGGCATACCCTCCCTGGCATTTTTTACTCCCGAAAGAAACGCAAAAACGTTTACCCTTCGCCTCTTAGGTGAGCCCGAAACCCTGGACTGGAACCGTGCTCACACCCCAGTCGAGAGCTACCTCATGACCCATCTTATGGAAGGGTTGGTTTCTCTGGGGTCAGATTTGAAGGTCGAGCCAGCTCTTGCAGAGAGCTGGCAGATGAGCAAGGACGGCAAGACCTATACTTTTAAACTTCGACAGGACGTTCAGTGGTCTGATGGGGTCCACCTTCGCGCTCAAGACTTTGTGGCAAGCTGGCAGCGCTTGCTTGACCCGAAGACGGCGGCAGCCTACGCCTACTTTCTGTTTAGCATTGAAGGTGCAGAAGACTACAATCAGGGAAGAAATCAGGACTTCGCTCAGGTCGGAGTTCACGCACTCGATGATCATACCTTACAAGTCAAGTTGAGTAAGCCGGAGGCCCAGTGGATCTATATCCCATCGTTCTGGGTGACTTTCCCGATGAGGAAAGACGTCCTGGAAAGGTGGGGATCAAGCTGGGATAGGCCGGGCCGTATGGTTACCCTCGGGCCTTACGTCTTGGCTGAGCACGAGTTGGAGTCCAAAATTGTACTTCAGGCGAATCCTCGTTACTATGGAAAGAGGGGAAATGTAGAAAAAATGGTCGGCCTCATCATTTCTGATGATTCCACAGCTCTAAAGCTTTACGAAGGTGGAAGGTTGGATTTCTTGGGCGATATTCCAACGATGGAGCTCAAGCGATTGCGTCAGAATTCTGACCTAAAGATTCTTCCCTATCTTAAAGTTGTCTATATGGGTTTGGTTACTTCGAGAGGACCCAGCTCTGATCTCCACCTTCGAAGGGCGATAGCAATGGCTATCGATAAAGTTAAAATTGGACAGATACTCTCAGGTGGGCAGACACCGGCAACTTCCTTTGTGCCACCTTCTGTTCTCGGTTATTCTAAAAAGATGGGTCTAGCTTTCAACGTAAAGCGTGCTCAAGAAGAGCTGAAACTTGCGAAGCTTCATCCGGGGCAATCGGTGCCGATAGAATTCCTTCTCCCCAGCAGGGAGAATTCGCTCCTTGTCGCGCAGTTTATTCAAGAGGAGCTCAAGAAGAATCTAGGTCTTCAAATCACACTCCAGCCCTTTGACAATAAGACTTATCGGTCCAAGTTAGAAGCCAGAGCAACCCCCCAATTCCTGGCGAGCTGGTCTGCAGATTATCCGGATCCAGACAATTTTATTTCCGTATTTATGAGTTATTCTGGAAATAATCGAACCACCTGGAAGAGCAGCCACTATGATGCTCTCGCCCTCAAGGCCAAACACCTTCTGAACCGGCACGATAGAGAAAGAGAATATTTTAAGCTCCAAAGAACGCTCCTTGAGGATGAAGCGGTAATCGTGCCTTTGTATTACGAGCCGAATCCTGTTCTAGTGAAACCACGTGTTCGCGGGCTTGAGCTCAATCCAATTAACTATCTCAATATTAGGCGGGTAGAACTGAGTGAACAATAAATTCCTAGGTTTGATATGGGGGGTCTTAGGGCTGTTTTTGTGTAACTCTTCTGCGTGGGCTGACGTGGGTAGTAGCGGAGCCGCGCCAAGCGGAAAGAGGTTCGCCTTCCGTATTCGGGGCGAAGTAAGAACCTTAGACTGGAACAAGGCTTACACTCAGGGCGAAGGTAACTTACTCACAAATCTCATGGAGGGCCTGGTCGCAGTGAATAGCCAAAATGAAGTAGAGCCCGCTCTGGCATCGAGCTGGGATATTTCTTTGGACCGCAAAGTCTACACCTTTAAGCTCAGACGAGACGTTAAATGGTCTGATGGTGTACCTCTCAAAGCTCAGGATTTTGTTTTTAGTTGGAAACGTCTTCTTTCTCCTATGACTGCCGCCCCTTATGCCTATTTCCTTTTTGATGTGGAGGGGGCCGAAGACTATAACAAAGGAAAACTCCAAGATTCTTCTCAACTCGGGATCAAGGCCCTAGATGACTGGACATTGGAGGTACGGCTGAAGCAGCCCGTGGCACACTGGATCTTTCTGCCAGCGTTTTGGGTGACTTTCCCATTGCGACAGGATGTCATCGAAAAATATGGCAACGCCTGGGAAACTCCTGGGCGAATGGTGGTCTTAGGACCCTATTTTATTGAAAGTCACGACGTGGACTCAAAATGGGTCCTCAGAGCAAATCGGTCCTACTATGGAATCCGAGGGAACGTAGATGAGATTACAGCTTGGATTGTAAAAGAAGATCCCCAGGCCCTCAGTCTTTATGAGGCGGGTCAGATCGATTTTCTGGCCGACCTCTCCACAAAGGATACGAAGAACCTTAGATCAAGACCCGAGCTCAAGGCTTTTCCGCAGCTTAAGACGGTCTATCTGGGCTTTTCCACCGACAAATACCCTGTCTCAAATGTTCACTTTAGGCGAGCTATTGCTATGGCGATCAATAAGAACAGGATTCGTGAGGTCCTCTTTTCTGATTTCCAGCCGGCCTCCTCTTTTGTTCCTCCTGGAATGCTCGGTCATTCCACCTCACAAGGTCTTCCCTTTGATGTCATTCAAGCGAAGCAGGAGCTGAAGGCTTCAGGTGTGGACCTAAGCCCAGGATTCGCATTGGACTACATTTACCCTGACTGGGATAAATCCGAAGCTGTTGCACAATGGATTCAATCGGACCTAAAAGAGAATCTCAAGCTAGACCTGAAACTTCAAAAATTTGAAAACAAAGCCTTTCGTTCTCAACTCGATATGCAGGCTTCATCTTTATTCGAAGCATCCTGGACGGCTGACTATCCCGACCCGGATACGTTCGTTTCCCTCTTTTTGGGGACCTCGGGCAACAGCCATATCAGCTGGAAAAACCCGCAGTTTGACGAGTCAGTTCAGAAGGCCAGGCAAACCCGGGCAAGGGTGGAACGGGAACAGCTGTATTTTCAGCTTCAGAATGTTCTGCTCAATGACGAGGCCGTGCTAGTCCCGCTTTACTATGAACCTAACTTGGCATTGATTAAACCTCGTGTTAAGACGATCGAATTGAATTCCCTAGGGTACCTATATCTGAGGAGATTGAATGTCGGGACTTAAGTCACAAATTGGAAAAACTTCTTCAGCTTTCTGCGAAGAAGTCACTCCTCAACGAATTTCAGCCTTTTGCAAGGCGATTGGAGCAAAAGAAAGTACCCAGGCACCTCCCACTTTTCTTACGGTTCTTAGAAGAGGAGAGTTTGAACTTTTCCAAAGTCTAGGGATTGAGCTCTCACGAGTTCTGCATACGGATCAGGAATATGAATACGAAAACCCGATTTTAGCTGGGGATAGTGTGCGGTTCGTGTCTACTGTCGCAAATATTCTTGAGAAGAGTCGATCTCAAGCCTCTTTCCAATTTGTGACATTAGAAACAGAATATTACGTTTTGCGCGGCTCTCAATCTTTTCGAGCAGGAAAAGGCAAGACAACGGTCTTGGTTCGGTAAATGATCATGACGCATCAAGCTGGATTATCATTGGAGTTTATTCACTTTCCTCAAATCACCCGAGAGCAACTTAAGGCCTATGCAGAAGCATCGGGCGATTTTAATCCGATCCATTTAGATGAAGAAGTTGCCAAGAAAGCTGGCCTACCCGGAATTATTGCTCATGGCATGTTGATCGCAGGAATAATGGCGGATCGCGCTAATACCTATGTAGAACAGGATCACTCCCTTAAGGGGTATAAACTTGTTCAGTTCCAAACCCGCTTTAAGGCTATGACTCACCTTGGGGATATTCCTTCGGTGGGAGGTTCCATCAGAGAAGTCTCGCACGATGGCTTTGTCTTAGATCTTCAAGCCAGGAACCAAAAGGGCGAAATCACCACGACCGGGATTGCGCGTTTCAAGAATCACTGAGCAGAGGGAGACCCCACCCTTCAGGCCCGGGTTGACTCAAACTGAACTGGCCCTGTCCCTCCAACTGTCCCTGGAGCTTAAACTGGGCTGACGCAGACATTAAGGGAACTCAAGAGTTTCTCTGTCGGATACTGAAACGTCAAACTCGCCTAATAATTTAAGATATTTCACCTGAACGAAGTATCCAGGAAGCGGGTAGACCGAGTCGCAGGTGTAAGTGCATTCCCATTCCTTTTTGGAATCGATGGCTTGAGCACATTCTTTCGCGCATGAGACATTGTTTTCTCTTTCAAACAGGGTCAGGATTTGCTTAGCTCCCGCGTCAATCGTAGAGAGTAGAGCTACTGCTTCAAAATGAGATACCGAGGGAATGTGTCCCACTGCAAAAACCGAAGTATGAATCAGAACTAAAAGAGGAGCAAAGAGAGCTTTTTTCATGAAATGAATCCTTCTGTTTTTTCGAACCACTCGACCTACAAAGTAACGTGATGCGTTAAAAAACTGTGCCCCAGACTTACCAGCATCTTTTATTGAAAGCGACAGATTTTTCTTCAAAACCCAACAGCTGGTCCTATAATTGGCGCATGAAATCTCAAGAGACAATTCAAGTGGTGATTGAAGGCTCGCAGGGAAGGTTAGGTTCAGGCACCGTTGAGAAGCGAGTTTTCGAAAAGAAAGAAAGAACAGTTCGTGCGTTCAAGGCATGGGGGGCGGCTTGGGGTCTGGCATTGGTGTCCATTCTGATTCCCATGCTGCACTTTTTGCTAGTACCATTTTTCCTGATTTCGGGACCTTTTATATTCTATTGGATCTTAGGACAGGAGCAAGTCATTCTGGGTGGCAAAGGGGAGTGCCCAGAATGTAAGAAGGAATTCAAGATCGTACGTTCTCCCGTGAAATGGCCCATCACAGATCTTTGCAATCATTGCCAGGCTCAAGTGAAGGTTTACCCGAAGAATTAAGTTTGCAGCCCTTCTCCCACAAAGTGAAATGCGAGAAGGGTCACAAAAAGAACTGAGCCTGGAAATAAGATGAGATGGGGATAGCTTTGCATCGCCCTAAACCCTTCTTGGGCCAGGGTCCCCCAGCTCGAGTAGGGAGGCTGCAAACCCAAGCCAATGAAGGACAAAAAGCTCTCCGACATGATTTGAGTTGGAATTTGAATGGTCATGGAAACAATAATGGTCCCTATTAAGTTCGGAAGAATGTGTCGTGTGATCAATCTGAGGGGACTCACGCCCACGGCCCTTGCCGCTTCGATGTAGGGCAGTTCGCGGATCTGAATCATTTGACCGCGGACGAGGCGCGCCTGGGTTACCCAGGCGGTAATCGAAAGGGCCACTAGGATGCCCGTAAAGCCCCGCCCCAGAAAAATCATCACTAGGATGGCCAACAAAACTGACGGGAAAATATAAATCATATCGACAAATCTCATGAGCAGGTCATCCACCCATCCTCCTCGATATCCCGCCAGAGCCCCGACACAAGTGCCGATCACCAGTGCTGCTAGGGTCGTAATGATCCCCACCGCCAGGGACATTCGAGCGCCATAGATGATGCGGCTGAAAAGGTCCCGCCCCAAAGTGTCGGTCCCCATCCAGTGCTGGAGAGAAGGTCCTTGGAGTCTTTCAAGAATATTTTGTTCCTCATAAGAGTAATGGGTGATCCAAGGAGCAAAGATCGCAAGGAGTGCGATGAGGGCAATAAATCCAAAACTCAAGATAGCTACGCGGTTCTTAAGAAAACCCATGTTTTCCTCCTTTTTAGATCCGAATGCGCGGATCGGCCCAAGCTGACAGCAAATCGGTCATTAAATTAGAGCTTAAAAGGATCACTCCATAGACGAGTGTGATGCCCATGACCAGGGGATAGTCTCGGTTGATGACTGCTTGGACGAAGTATTTTCCTATTCCAGGAATTTGAAACACAGATTCTACTAGGAATGATCCCGTGACCAAATTTGCGGCAATTGGGCCCAGGAGAGAAATCACTGGGATCAAAGAATTTTTTAGCGCGTGTTTGAAAATCACCTGAACTGGGGCAAGACCCTTTCCATAAGCAGTGCGAATGTAGTCCGCCTTGAAAGTTTCGATCATCGATCGCCGTGTGAGACTTCCGATCATCGCCATGGGCCGCCATGCAAGGGTGATGACAGGTAGTACCATCGAAACAGGACTCTCCCAAAGTGCAGGGGGGAGCCAGTTCAGCCAAAGGGAGAAGATCAGAATAAGAAGACTAGCCAGAAGGTAACTAGGAAGACTGAGTCCTGAAACTAGGATCATCGAAATGACTCGATCTAAAACACCGGAATGTTTCCAAGCGCTCAGTGATCCAAGAATAATTCCAAAAAGTATAGACAAGACAAGAGCCCCTCCCCCTAAAAGCAAAGAATTAGGGAGGGTTTGTCCAACAATCTCCGTGACCGATCGATCCAGGTATTGAAAGGACTCACCCAGATCTGCATTTTTTAATCCTTGTAACCAATGCACAAACTGAACTGACAGAGGGCGATCAAGCTCGTACTTGTGAAGGATATGTGCCTGGATCTCAGGAGGCCACGCTTGGTCAGAATCGAAAGGGCCTCCGGGAGCCAGCCGCAAAAGAAAGAAAGTGAGTGTCACCAAAAGAAACAAAGTAGGGACGGCGCTCAGGATTCTGCGCAATAGATAACCAGCCATGGTGATCAGTCCTCCTCCCCGAAGCCCTGATTTTGTTCTGCTAAGACCGGAAATTGAACCCACCCTGACGCCTTTGGGAATCCTTTCGGCGTCGGCACACAGACACCCCGATCTGCGAGCAAAGCCGTATAAGCACAAAGGAAAGCATCAAAGGCCGTTAAACTTTGAGCGAGCTTCCTGAGGTCTCGCTCGTAAATAAAGATCTCATTCCTGGACGTGAGCTCAGAAAGAATATCTTCTCGTGAGTCAATGCCGTGCTCAAGATGTCGATAGGTATTTAAAATCCTCTTCGGAATCCCAAGCTCAATGCAAAGCAAGGTTGCGCTCAGTTTTGGCCAAACCTCCACGAGTGGAAACTGGTTCAAGTGTCGTTTGAGAAAGCTCATTCGAGCTGTCAGGGGGGCACGATTTCCACCTAGAGTTTCATCAATTTCAAATCTACCGTGGGGCGGAAGATGATTTAGAATGTGATACCTCATCCAAAGTTCCACAGGCCGCTGGGTATAAGGCGTAAATTCACGAACTGAGGTTCCAAGTGCATGAGCTGTTTTGCGAGCCTGATTCCTCATCCATTTTACGGCCGGCACAGTACAATTCTTGGGGTGCGGACAGTGCTTTCGGGTGCAGGTGATGCAGGGTGGGAGCCCTAAAGGGACGTTCACACCTATTCTTGTCACACCGGAACTCATTTCTTGGATGATTTCAAGAAGGGCTTCATCGGACGTTTCGTTTTCGTGTCCGCCAATTTTATCAAAAATATCGAGGAGAAAGGTTTTCTTCTCTTTGGGGTAAAACTCCAAAACAGCAAGGGACGTTTTTTGGTTTTTTGCTCCAGCCAGTTCCAGGCCTATAATACGACGCGCTTCATGCACGAGTGACTTGGACCTCCAGCCCATGTGGGACGCCCTTAAACGGGAGCCTGCGCACACCTTGCGCTGCGAAGACTTTCTCTATCTCTTCTTTCTGTTTTTCACGACCCTCAGCTGTGGGTAGATAGACAAAGAAGCATCCGCCTCCTCCGGCGCCACAGATTTTTCCCGAGATCGGTCCTGTTTTTTGAGCTTCGGAAAAGGCTTGGTCAATGTCAGGGGTGGTGATACCAGGGGCAAGAGTTTTTCGAATCGTCCATTCCTCGGAGATTGCTGCACCCACTCGAATCCAATCTTTGGCGCGGAGAGCGGCTTCCAAGTGATGGGTCGCCTGAGAAATCTGTTTGAATTTTTCTCTTACGTCATCCTTTTGATCGATAAAGGATTTAAAAAGAGCCCAATTATTAATTCCAGAATTTCTCGATTGCCCGGAATAGAAAAGGAGAATCCGCTCATCCAGTTGGGCGATCAGATGAGCAGGAAGCCACTCGCGATGTTGGGAGCCTGTTCCCCAGCGCAAAGCTTGGAGGCCACCGAACATGGCGCCATAATAATCTTGGAGTCCAGCTGGGACTCGAATCACCGTCGTTTCTATGTCTCGAACAATTTCGATAAATTTTTCGCCTTGGGTGAGGAAATCAACCCGGCCGGTTTCTTCGGCCCAGCTTGCCAGGGCCCCGATCATAGCTACACTTAAAGTAGATGAACCACCCAGTCCCGCACCTGCTGGACTATTGGCTCGAGTCGTCAGCGTTAAGTCTAAGCCTAGGTCCATGTGCCCAGCGTTACGTCGTCTTTCGAAAAAAAATCGAAGAAGCTTTGCGTGAAGAGAAAGCGCAGGGGGTGCTTCAGCCCCTCGAGCTAGATCTTCCCAAGTCCACTCTAGCTCTGCATTTTGATCTTGGGATTTGAGTCGGATTTTCCCGGGCTGGCTTCCCGAGGCAAGCGCCAGATCGATAGTCGCTTCGGCGTAGAGGTCAATTCCAAGGTTAATAGTCAGTGGCCCGTTGAGAAATAAATACAGTGGCCAAATATCCAGTGTACCCCCGGCCAGGTCTATCCGGGTCGGTGCTCGGGAACGAATCGATTTAATGACCATGTTCGATGTAGCCTATATAAGGAAGTCCGCGGTATTTGCCCGCTAGGTCAATTCCGTATCCTACAACAAACTCTCTACCAATTTTAAATCCTAGATAGTCCACGTCGATTTCAGTCTTTAGGCTTTCAGGCTTCATCAGGAGGGAACAGCTTTTGATGGAGGCAGGCTTGCGGGCCTTCAACGTGTTCATGATGTAAGAAAGCGTGAGTCCCGTATCGACAATATCTTCAAAGACGATGACATGACGGTTCTCAAGAGGCTCGTTGATGTCTAAGGTGACTTTGACTTCCCCTGAGGAAACCATCTTGTTTCCGTAGCTTGAAACTCCGAGGAACTCACAGGTCATTGGAAACTCAAGATGTCGAATCACATCCGAGAAAAAGACAAAACTTCCTTTCAGAATACATACGGCAGTGACTTCTTTGCCGCGGTAGTCATGATTGATTTCTTGAGCGAGTTCTAGAACTCTAGCCTGGAGTTTTACTTCAGGAATCAGAACTTTAGGCTGCTTGGTTTCAAGGTCTTTATTAGATGTAGGCATTGTTCATAATCTCCCCAAATCCTCCACCACCCGGTACGATATAATGCTTGTCGTTCAATCCGCGTTCTCTATCCCAATGAGTGCCTGGTATTGAGTTCAACACATCAGGAGCAGATAATCCACGGTCTAAACGAATCGCATAGACATTTAGGTCTGGGTGGAGGGTTTTAATGGTTCTTAAGTATTCCGGCGTCACGATACAATGGATCGAAATATATTTCAGTGCTTTTCCGCGAGTTTTATAAAGATCTAGAGCCTTTGCGAGAGTGCTTCCAGTAGCTCCCATGGGGTCTGGAAAAATGACGATTGCTCCCTCAACATCACCTCCGATTTTATGACCGGAGACCTGACTCCCGGTGACTTTTTCGTCCGCATCGGTGGTTCTGCCAATACTGATGTGATCTTGTCGGACGATTTTCGGGTTCATGAAGTAATTCAGAGCTGTGTAGCAAATATGAGAAGGAAGAGTTCCAGCCCTGGCTAAGTTGACTGTGACTGTAGGTATTGAAGGATCAATGATGGGCCCCTGAAAGACTCCTTCGGGGTGTAAGGCCGCCATTCGGGTCCGAATTTGGGCGCGTCGCTTCGGAAATTCTTGGTTCACAATGGTCTTGAGCAAAGAGGAGTAAAGCGTGGTGACGAGCTCATTGATGATGGGTTGAACCGTGTCCTCTGCACAGAGCTGAGCTAAGTGCGAAAGAAGAAATGGATCAGAGAGAATGTGAACGTTGGGGCCATACCGATGCGGTATTTCTGAGAGTTGAAAGCGAAGGTCATTGAACTGTGAATCCTGGGTTGGAAATCCGTCTTTCATCAGTCTTTTTCCCTTCGTTCAGAGGATGGGGTTCCACCGGGTTCGTGGCAAAATCGGCACCGGGCTTCGTAAAGATCTTTGGCGCCGACCATGACGCGGGATTCTGGATCGGTTGCACCTGCGATCCGCTGGGTCCGAGACGCGGGACTTCCACAAACTACGCAAACTGCCGAGAGTTTCGTGACTTCCTCGGCGATAGCCAAAAGTTTTGGCATTGGACCAAATGGGATGCCTCGATAATCCATATCCAACCCTGCAATGATGACATGGACGCCTCGATAGGCCAACTTTTGGGCGACATCAATCACGGAGTCATCAAAAAACTGTGCTTCATCGATTCCAACAACTCGAGTGTTGTCGTCGACTAACTTTAGGATATCGCGAGCTTTTTCGATCGGACGGGATTCCATCCTATTTGAATCATGACTTTGGACGTGATCCACACTGTATCGATCATCGATGACCGGCTTAAAAATCTGGACCTTTTGCTTTGCGATTTGAGCGCGTTTCAAACGCCGGAGCAGCTCTTCAGTTTTTCCACTAAACATGCTGCCACAAACTACTTCGATCCAACCATGCGACCCAGGTCGAGTTCTGTGAACCATCAATTGCCCCTTTTTGTATGGCAATATCAGAGGATTTGGCCTTTGGGAATACCGTTAGCCTCAGACGCGATGAGTTAAAATGAGTCGGGCTTGATTTCGGGTATTCGGTAGATTGGGAATTCGGGTTCAAAAAAGCAGTAAGGGGGCGGAGTTTCATCAGGTTCGCAGCCTAAGAGATGGCGAATGGTGGGGTGAGCGCCAAAAATCTTTTCTATTCGGACGCGAGCGGACGGGTGAAACTCAAGGTCGCTTGGGTCTTGAGGTTCCTCTTCATCGTCGCAAAGATCGCGTACTGAGTTTCTGGCGGCGTTGACGATCTGTGCCCCTCGAAATTCAGTGGCAAATTGGCTCAGGTATTCCGACACGATTTGTGTTGCCACCCAATCGGCAAATGCTTCTGAGAGTTGATCATGAGCCCCGCACTCAGACCGGTTCTTAGGTGTGGCGATGAGCTTGGTTTTTAAGAAGCAGGCGGTGAGCCGGTCATAGGCGGGGAAGGATAGATGAGCATCTAGGATCTCACATGGATCAATGGCATGTGCCAGTTCATGCGCCAAGGTGTTAATAATGTTGAATCTGGACCTTGCGGCTAAAATGTAGCCACCGCCAATTCGGAATCGCATTTTGTTGTCTGGCGTACGTTCGTAGAAAGCCCCAGATCGTGTCAGTAAATCCGGCTCATCCTGATACAAAGATGCAGGGGGTGGGAGCTGAAATTGGGTGGCACGAAGTCGAGCTCTTAGTTGTTTTTTCTCGCGAGAGGTAAAGATTTCGGAGGGCTGCCTTTCGATGAAGCGTTCGATAGCACGTAGGACCCAATGGTACCAGGCCTCCAGAGACCTCCTTTTTTTTGGCTCAAAAATTTGCTGAGCAAATTCTTCTTGAACTTGCTCAGTCGTCCAGCCAGGATTTTCCTGGGTTAACTTTTGGAGAAGGGCTTCCGCCTGCTGTTCTCCGACTAAGTCGGTGCGCACGAATCCAGTGAGGTCATTGCTATCGCCTTTGGGCTGGCAAACGAGCCTATAAATATTATGGCAGCGGAGCATTCTTGCAGGATTTCTAGCAACCGGACCCAATTCTTGTGTGGTCAGGGCAGTAGAAGGGGACTGCGGCAGAAGCGCGAGGGGGTCGTCCCAGAGCGTTCGGGCAGTGAGCAAGGCGGAGAATAGGATGACTGCAAAAGCAATTTGGACCAGTCGCTGGTACAGAGCCCCTCCAGGGGGCTAGAAAAAACTCCAAAACAGATTTACGAATACCATCATAAAAGCAACTAGCCCCATTAATATTATCCCAATAAAAAGGAGCTTTGGGAAGAGGACTACGCAAATTGCTCGAAATGTTTCTATGCGGTAAACAATCTTGGCTCCTATCACGGTAGTGGTTAAGACTAAGAAGCCGGAAATAAGTTCCCCCACAAACGGGATTGCTGCAAAAATTGCCGGTGTCATTCCAAAACAAATAATACGGGCTGCGGATTCAAAAGTGATTTCGTTGGGTCTCCCCGCTTTGCCAGGGGACACCAAGATTCTAGCACCCAGATAGACAAAAAAAGGAGGTGAAAAAGATCGAAATCAGCGTCAAAAAAGGATCAATGATGATGGAGCCTACTCCAAAAAACCAACCGACAAATTTCTCTTTGACGTAGCTCGGAAGAGGAACCTCCTCCTGAAAATATTCCCAAACGGAACGAGCTGCCCCAAGCCGCCAAAGAAAAGACAGGGCAGAGCCAAGCCAGTGGGTAACGAGTGCAAAAGCGAGGGGGCGTGCTAGCCCCCCACTCACAGGCATTCTTTTAAAAAATAACACTGGATGAAAGAGAATTTGGCAAAGATCGCGCCAGTAATTCGTAAAAAGACTTAGCCCGCCCTGAGACGACGCTGTTTCTCTTTCTAAAGTATAACCGCAAACTGGGCAATCGATGGGTTGTACCGTTGTGAGTCCTGCCTCCGAGATTTCAGCGTCGCAACGAGGGCACCTCATTTTGACGGGTGACCTGAGGGTGTGGGATTGGGTTTTTTCACTTCTTTCTGAAATAAGTTGGGTTCCCATGGAAGTGCATCCATTAGGGTGTCATCCAAAAGATAGGCCTCATTCCGTTTGGATTGCTGATCTTTTGCATAAAGTTTTCCAGCATCTTTCCAGAAAATCAAATTCCGAATCACTGCGTTCTTGTTGTCTTGGATATTCAGCTTGAGCTCGTTCTTGTCGCCTGAAGGTATTTTAGACGCTGTCAGAAAGTCCTGGATTCGTTTGCCTGAAAGTTTCTCAAGGAGAGAAGACACTTTTTCTGCAGAAACCTCAGACTTGTCCTCGGAGCGAAGCCATTTGCCTTCAGATCGAACCAGATTCCATGGTTTTGCCTGGGCTGTTCCTCCCTCAAATTCAAGTCGTTGAACAGAGAATTTGTCCGAAGAAGTGAGGAGTTTTGTGAGCCTGAGATCTTTAGCGCTCTTATCTAGTCGATCGATCGTGTTAGGCTCAAGTTCAAAGAGCGGATCGAGTGATGAAACAGTGACGTACACCTTCTCTGACGGTGCATTCGACTTCTTTCTAAAGAAAGTGAGTACATCGGGAGCCGGAGCTTCCTTCGCGCTACCCTTTTCTTTTTGCAAAGTGATCTTTAGCACGGCGGGGATTCCTTTGAGTAAAGAGGTAGCCTTTGCATCTGTTTTCGAATCCGAAGGGAAGCTTTTAGCCGACAGGTAGGTGAGGGTAGAAAGCAAACTATCAATGGTTTCTGTATCTCCTGGAAGTTCGCCCACTTCGCTTCGAAGGGCCCATTGGCCTACTTTGCGCGTAGCTGACAGATTCTTCGCCTTAGACCCTTCAATCTTAAAGGACTCGACTTCATGAGCCCCTAAAGTGAGGACCTTCTTATCTCTCCAGTAGGTCACGTCATGATCTAAGTTTGCTTTAAAATAACTAGGGATCAGATAGACTCGACTTTCATCTACTTTCCCTCCCAACTCTTCTAAAGAAAAGAGATTCTCCCCAATAGGGTGAGGAGCTCCCAAGTAAAGGACAGAGGGGCCCGAGGCCGTGACAATTTTAACCCTCGCTGCCGTTTTTCTTGCGGTAGAATCTAGACCGTATTCCTTCAGAAGTGCGGAGCGCTTTTCTGGTGTTTCATTCTTGAGGTCTATGGTCTCGCTACTATTGAGCTGATTGAGAGCAGACAGGAGAGAGTTTGCGTTCGAATCATCCGCTCTCAGCTTGGTCGGCTCCGTGAGCTCCCATTTTGAATGATCGCCTGCCTTACAAAGTTTTGTAGCAAAGTCGGAGCAGGTCATAGAAATGGATTGAGCCCCGTTGGCCAAAGCGATCGATTGAACAGGGGTATCCTTGAGTTGGAAGATTTTTTTAGACAGTTCTTCCTTCTCTTCTTGTTTAGGGCGGTGTTTAAATTCCAACCAAAACGCTCCCGTAGCCAGGACGACTAGCAGAATGGCAAGGCCGAGCTGTCGAGTCCAATTGACTTGAGTCATACAACCTCCTTAGAGTTACATCTTTCTACGTTTGATCCAGAAGACCACGCCGCTCATCGCAATCAAAGCAGGCATGAGGAAGACCGTTAAGAGGAAGATGAACCTTCCTGACTTAGCAGAAAGATCAATTTTACCAGGAGTTTCATCCTTTGCGCGAATAGAAATAAGACTCTCGTCTTCCATTACCCAAGAGACTGAGTTGAGGAAAAAGTCGAGATTCCCCATGTAGCGAGAGAACTGGTTTGTGGCGAAGGCTGAGGATCCGAAAACAACCAAGCGGGTATTCTTAGAGGCTTTTGAGTCTTCGGTCTTGCCTTCCACAGCAACCACGGCAGAGAGTGGGCCGGCCTGATCTCTTCCCGCTGTGAATGTGACTTGTCCCTTTGCAAGTTCTTTTAGATCACCTACAGCCCAACTTTTTGGAGTAGTTTGAGCGATCCAGTGCGCGTTCATGCCTGCTGGAGCGGAAGGGATAATTTCCAAAGGACGTGTGAATGGGAAGGCCGCATTTCCCTGAAAATCCTTTGTAATGGCATTCTCTTTGGAGAAAGACGCAAGAATCGCTACAGAAGCATCTGCTCCCAAAAGGCGCGAAAGTGGGTCCACAATCATGGAACCCTGGGGTTTAACATGCCACTCATTCAAAATTGGAAGCAATTCCGGAGAGTATTCGGCTCCCTTGAGATTGATATCCAGGGCAATCAGGGCCCGGCCGCCAGCAGCTAGGTACTCCTGAATGGCCTTGGCTTCAGGTTGAAAGAAAGCCTTAGTGGGACCCATGATGGCAATTGCGTCACAGGTTTCAGGCACTTTACTCTCTTGAAGGATATTCAGTTCCTTAATCTCATAGGATTGCTCTGCAAGCCCCTTTTTGGCACTGAGATACCCTTCGGCCTCTTGGCCCTCAAAGCTTTTTTCGCCGTGCCCCGTGGTCACACATAGGGTTGGGCTTTTATCTTTGAGGAGCTTAATCAGGGCATTGGTGAGCTTCTCTTCAGAGGGTTCCTCTACTTTGCTTTCGCGAGCTCCTGCATAGAGGAGGAGGGTTCCATATTTTTTGAGATCCGCTTGCTTGGCGCGAGTAGGTTCTCGATCGGGATCCACAAATTCTACCTCAAATTTGGGATTCAGACTTTTGTAGTTTTCTAGGAGGGGGCGGAACTCTTCTCTTTGTT
>Ga0206829_10090_pt1 | contig 35020 bp, 38 predicted proteins | sample Alteio_BWOrgCont_75_FD_152862 | JGI IMG/M metagenome (GOLD analysis project Ga0206829, IMG submission 152862) | Enriched cells from forest soil in Barre Woods Harvard Forest LTER site, Petersham, Massachusetts, United States -... | ecosystem: Environmental > Terrestrial > Soil > Temperate forest >... | reverse complement strand
GCCGGACTCATTAGCGCCTTTTTAGTTTTTCGTTTTAGCCCGGTTCAGTGGACTCCGACGGGACAGCCCAGGTTACCCATTGAAGTAACTGCGATAAATACGGTGGTGTTGCTTTTAAGCGGGTTTACTTTTTACAAGGCGATCAAAGTTCTTCGTGAAGGTAAAAGTGGTCTTTATCTTTCTCTCTTAACCTTAACGGCTTTTTTGGGGATGCTGTTTTTGGCGACTCAGGGTTATGAGTGGGTTCAATTGGTCAAGTTTGGGTTATCGGTTAGTTCCAATGTTTACGGCGGTTTTTTTTACGGGTTGGTCGGCATGCATGGATTTCACGTTTTTGGCGGTGTTTTGGCCCTTTTGTGGGTTTTGGTGCGAAGTTTAATGGGCGCGTATAGTGCTAAGCAACACTTGGGTGTAGACTTGTGCCGAACTTACTGGTTTTTTGTAGTGGGTCTTTGGCCTATACTTTTTGCTTTGATTTACTTTTGAGGATTTGATGAAAAATTTAAAGAATATTTCGTTTCGAATTCTCGTGATATATCTAATTTTGACGCCGGCAGTTCTGTGGGCTTGTCCGCTTTGTGTTAACGCGACACCCTATAGAGAGGGGTTGCTTTGGGCGGTAGGGCTTTTAATACCAGTGCCTTTCGTTTTAGCTTATTTAATGTATGGGTGGATCCGCAGGGCATCTTAAGATGAAATCAGTTCGGTTCGATATTTTCAACATTCTGCGGCATTGATTTTGAGATTTGTTTTTAAATTATTTTTAAGGAGCAGTGGATATGGAAGCGATTCAAAATGCGGCCGCGGTCGGCGTGGGTGTTGAAGGGGACATCCTCGAGAAGGCCAATGCTAAAACCTGGGATGGACTTTCCCGGATGGCTTTCGCGGCAAATTGGGATCCGGAGGGCGCTATTGACTGGAGCAAACCCATCGAACTGGGTGAGGTAAAAGAAGGGTGGATTAATATTCTTCACTACTTTTATGAGGGTGAATGGCAAGGTTTGGAAATCATTCAACGACTTATGAATCGTGCAGCTCACATGTTCAAAATCAACGAAATGGTGACTTATTACTCGACTCAGTGCGCGGATGAGGCCAAGCACCTTTTCGTTTTTCGAAAATACCTGCACAAACTAAATTCACCACCGGCCCGTCAAAAGGCTTTTGACTTGATTGTTTTTTTGTCTACTAGTGGTCCTTTGCCGGTGGAACGCTGGATTTTAGCGACTTATTTTACCGAGACTTTAGCCGGGGCTATATTTCAACGCACCTTGGAATTAGAAACCATTGATCCCATCGGTAAAGAAATGATCAAATTACAGCTCAAAGATGAGTCGCGTCATATAGCGGGTACTCGTTTGGGCGTTCAAACTTTAATGGAATATACGGGTCCGATTAAAACCTTTATCCTTAAAATGTGGTGGAAGATTTTCGTACGATTGGCCGTTTGGGAAGTCCGCCGCTTGAAGCCTTACGGTGACCAAGTGGGGATGGATCCGGAGTTCATTCTTAAAAAATGCTACGCCAAGATGGCAGAAATGCCGAATTTCAAGGAAGTTTATTTGAACGACGCGTATTCAAAAACTTTTTTGGGCTAATTTAAAATGTAAAGCCCGGTTCCTTTGGGAACCGGGCTTTTTTTATTTCTAAGCAATCTTTATAATTTGAGTTGGACTTTTAAAGTGCATTAAGGAAAAAAATGAAAAAGCGCCTCTTTTTTATCTCGGTTTTCATTTGTTTTATCTTTGCTTTTGGTTTTAGGATAAAAGCGGAAGAAGTTATTTCTGCGGATGCCCCTATGGAGATTTATCTTGTAGAAAAAACGATCGATGGAAATTATAAAAACACGGATTCCACGATTAAAATAAAAAATCTATTTCTCAAACGGTTTAAAACATCGGGATTTCATGTCTTGGATGACCAAGACCCTATTTTGGTCAGCAAAGCAATGGAGCATTATGGAGTATTTCGTAGTGGGAGAAATCAATCATCGGGTATTGGTTATGTTCATCTTTCGTTGATAGATTCAAATAACACTCGCTTTTTTTCGGATTCTGGCCAGGAGGTCATTTTGAAATCAGACCCCAAATCTGTTGTTTGGTTGTTTGATCAAAAAAGAGCATTAGCTATGGCGGATAAATCCGGGGCAAAATATGCTTTAATGGTTACGGTAACTACCCAGCTTATTTATCAGAATGACGAGCCAAAACCAGTTTTTAATATCACTTTAGACGCAAACCTTTATCAAGCAGATACGGGCCACTTGGTTTTTAATCAGACAAAAACAATGGTCAAACTGGCATTAACCGCTGATGCTGCGACATGGGGTGCCTGCCAATTTTTGAGCCAAAAATTGGTTGATGAAATGCAGGAAAACCAGACTTCAAATTAGTAATTGTTTTTATCTCAGAAAATTGTTGTTTACAAGTTTTCTTTTTGATTTTCCAGATATTCTATAAAGTCTCGCGGTAACGGCGATTCAAAGGTCGCCATTCGATCTGTGACGGGATGTTTAAAGGATAGTCGAGACGCGTGAAGCATCTGTCTGGAAGTTTCCAGATGTCCCGGCCAGGATGGATGACCACCAGCCTTAACATAGCGGATAAACTCAAGAAATTCATCATCACTTCGGCCATAAAGTTTATCGCCGATCAAAGAATGTCCAATGGAATCCAAGTGAACCCTTATTTGATTGGTTCTGCCTGTTTTGGGTATGCATCGGAGTAATGTTGTGGTTTTGAATGATTTGATTCTTTCAAATCGAGTTAAGGATTTTTTGGAATCAGGTGTTTCATCTTTTAAAACTTTTTGTCGTACTGATATTTGGCTTTGGGTGTCTTTACCGATGGCCCCCCCCAATCTCGAATGATTCCTCCGAAATGACTCCCCGAACAATAGCCATATATTCTTTTGCCACAGTTCCATTTTCAAATTGTTGAGTCAGTTTTTGATGCGCTGATTTTTCTTTGGATACAATGATTAGGCCGCTGGTTTCCCTGTCTAAACGATGTACTAAGTTTAGTTTTCCTTTATGTCCCTGGTTTCTATAGCGTTCGGTCAGAATATGAATAAAGGTATTTTTTATGAAATTTCCGTCGGCATGAGAGGGAAGATTGCCAGGTTTGATGCCGACTAAAAAAGTTTCTTCGTCATGTAAAATTTGGATATTTTTATCCACAGGGGGTTCATTTAACACAACGGTATAGGCCACTAAATCTTTTGATTTCAAAATTTGTAGGGGAGAAACCGATAAACCGTTCAGGGTCACTTTTCCGCTTTCAATTAAGTTTTGCCACGAGGTTCGACTTTGATAGCGGAACCGCTGGGCGAGATAATCCAAAAGACTATTCCCGGATTGAGTGGGACCGATTTTAGATTGCAGGATTGTTTCTTCTGTCATGAAAACCTGGAGATGAGTTAATGAAAACGACTCCATTTTCAAGTAATCTGCTCCAATGAGCAATAAGCAATTCTTCTTATTCATCGGAGTGGTTTTCACGGTTTTTTTTGGATGGCTTTATTACGACTCGAGTGTATCGATGGATTCCGTTAATCATGAAAATGTTCAACGAGATATTTTATTGGATGCGAATTCCCAGGATGAGGGCGCGCAGATCAGGTATTTATTCAATTTTCCTATAGCCGTTTATGACCACACACATTCGCCGAGAGAAATAGAGGCGTTGAGCGAAAAATCGGGACAAGCTGAAAACTATCATATCGAGGGACTTACTGACGCTCAATTCGGTCTCAAAACGCTTTATGAGTTTAATTATAATAAGAAGATTTTCCAAAATAACTACGCGCTATGGGTGGAAGATTTACGCGTTGATTTTTCTTATACAACCGTCAATGTTTACGTCAGTAATCAATATCCCGAGGGTAGCTGTGAATATCAAGCCACTATGGATCACGAGAACACACATGTTGAAATCCACCGAAGGATTTATGAAAAGTATCAAAAAATCTTAAAAGACGTTATTTCATCATCGACTGATATACCTCTGATCAATCATCCGGTAACCGTCGAATCCCTGGAGGAAGGAAAAGCCCGTATTTCCCAATTGATTTCAGAAGTTACAGATCCGGTTTTTGATCAATTTCAACAAGAGTTGTCCCAAGAGCAGGGTCAATTGGATTCGCCGGGAAGTTACGCCGAATTACAAAGCAGATGTTCCCATTGGTAAAGTTTTGATGATGTTAGGAAGTGGTTGAAAGTACTTTGCGGTAACGGTTCAAAACAGAACTCGAGTCCCTCAGGTGGACAAGAATATCGTTTATTTTCCAGCTTCGATTGTAGTGGGGTTTAGTTCTTCGGCTCAGAATAGCGGCACGAAGATCTTCTGTGTTGGTGCCGTCAAATTCAGTATAACCCATTCCTATGAAGCGTGAATTGTGAGCGTCGCTACAGCCAATAGAAGCCAAACGCTGTTTTTTAATGATCTTGTCGGTTTTTTTATTACTCCAGGAAGAAAGGGCGTCGCCGTGATTGATGGTTTCGATGCCATCAAAAGCAATTTGATCTATGATTTCTACCGCGTTGGGATGGCCAGAATTTTTTCCGGTATAGAGATGAAAAGGATGGGCCAAAATGGCCACGCCGCTTTGTTGATGTATCAAATCAACCGTTCGTTTAGCGCTTAATCGCGGCGGTACAAATCGAGTTAAAAAAAGACCAATTACATGTCCGTTAAGAGTGCTGACTTCTTCTCCGACGATAACTTGTATGTTTAAATCAGGACGCCGAAGGGAATATTCTTTTGCTCTCAAAGCGCCTTCCATAGTGTCGTGGTCGGTAACGGCAATGATCTGGACTCCGCTTTTAGAGGCGGATTGAACCACCTGTCGGGGAGAGTGTAAGCCGTCCGAAAAATCGGTGTGAAGGTGTAAGTCGGCTTTAGCCATTTCGGAACCTAAGTGTAGTTATCTCTTTCAAGATTGATATGAAATCAATGTTAAAAGAGGGTTAATCTTTCAGTTTTTCCAGAATGACAAAAGAAGCCTTTTTGATGACTCTGACAGCAAATTACACCACAAGGTGAACGAAAGTTTAAAAGACCAGTAAATTAGGGGTAAAGTTACCGTGCGTTTGTACGTAAATTGGTTTAACACCTTATTTACATTGGGTGCGACAAGCTCCGTTATAATTTGACCAACAATTCAATAAATAAAATAAAGTTGGTGTGGACGATGAAACAAATATTTGTGGTGGAAGATGAAAAAGATTTGGTCGAGCTCCTAACCTATAATTTAGAAAAAGATGGCTATCGGGTTCTTTCCGAATCGGATGGGGAAGCAGCATTGAAGAAAATTCCGGAGAAAATGCCGGATTTAGTTTTGCTTGATTTAATGCTCCCAAAAACGGACGGGCTCACGGTTTGTAAAACCCTCAAAGCCAATCCGAAGACTGCACATATACCGGTTGTTATGCTGACGGCCAAAGGCGAAGAGTCTGATAAAATTGTAGGGTTGGAATTGGGCGCGGATGATTACATGACCAAACCATTTTCGGTTAAAGAACTCTCCGCCCGAGTCCGGGCTGTTTTACGACGCTTTAGTAAATCCCAAGAAGGGGAGCCGGTTCAAAAATTTCGTGATTTAACGCTTAATCGGGCCAAGCATGAAGTAATGCTAAAGAGTCAAAAGCTTGACCTGACGGCTAAAGAATTTGAGCTTTTAGACTATTTTTTAACCCATTCGGGCAGGGTTCTGTCCCGCGATGTTTTATTAAATAATGTTTGGGGTTATGATTATTTCGGAACAACGCGAACAGTGGATGTCCATGTCAGGCGTCTTCGGGAAAAATTGAGCGCTTATGAAAAACACATACAAACTGTTAAAGGTTATGGATATCTATTTAAAGAAGACGCGTAGACATTTAGAAAGCTTGTTTTCATGAAAGAATCGTCTCGCTTTTGGGGAACCGCTGGTCTTCTGGTTCTCTTCATTGCTTGTATTGTTTGCGGATTTCGACTGGCTGGTTTCACGGCAGTTGGTTTTTTAGTCGCCGGTATGGCAATTGCTTTGGGATTCGTCTTTTTTCTCGCCCCATTCACACCGGCGGTGTTGCCCGTCCATCAGAACGCGCCGCCGACGGATAATGAGGTTTTAAACACCCAACTTTCTGATGCTGAACGGGGTGTTTATATTCCCGGTCGTAATTTTGATGAAATGCTTCAACGTCTAGGCTCTAACGAATCAATGATTAATGTCATTTTGAATAGTATGGGTGAAGGTGTACTGCTTCTCAATCAAGCCGACCGTATTGTTCTTATGAATCCCTCAGCCGAAAAAATTCTTGATATGTCCGAAAAAGACGGCTTGGGAAAGCATTATCTGGAAATTGTTCGTCATCCTGTTTTGGCTGATCTTTTAACCGATTCAAAAAAAGAAGGTATTTCCAGCGGCGAAATCGAGTTTATGGGTAAAGAAGAAAGAACCTTCGCGGTCAGTGTGGCCGCTATTCAAAAAAATCCTGAGCTTATTTTGGGACAAATTGTGGTTTTATCCGATATTACTTCGATGAAACGCCTCATGCGGATGCGCACAGACTTTGTGGCGAATGTTTCCCATGAGTTGAAAACGCCCCTGACGGCCATTTTGGGTTATGCCGAAACCCTTCTGGAAGGGGCCATTGAAGATAAAAAAAATCGGGGACTTTTTCTCAAAAAGATTTCAGAGCAAGCCCAACGGCTTCACGCGCTTATTTCAGATGTTCTGGAGCTCTCTAAAATTGAAAGCGGTATGTTCATTACGTCCTTAGAGCCGATGGATTTATCCGAGGTGGTTTCGCAGGTTATTGAGGTTTTGAAGGCGAAGTGGGAATCAAAAGAAATTACGATTCACCAAGAAATTCCGACTGGAACAAAGGTGATAGCCCATCAGGAAGGTTTGTTTCACGTTTTCGAAAACCTTTTGGATAACGCGATTAAGTATTCTCCTAATAAGAGTGAAATTCGATTTTTTTCAAAAAAAAATGACGACGGACGTATTGAGTTTTCGGTAGAGGATCACGGTTCCGGGATTCCGAAGGAAGCTCAAAGTCGTGTTTTTGAAAGGTTTTTCAGGGTGGATGCCTCGCGCAGCAGGGCCATGGGAGGAACCGGTCTCGGACTTTCCATTGTTAAACATCTGGCTGAAAAAATGAAAGCTGAAGTAACTCTTCAAAGCGAAGAAGGAAAAGGCAGCACCTTTTCCATTGTTTTTTTGGACTCAACAAGATAATTAATATCGGGTTTTTAAGCCGGATGATCATCCGAATGGATGCTGTTGACGGACGATATTTCGTGGGCCATAGCGCTTTTTTCCGCCGCGGATGACGAACTGAGTATTTTCTCAATCCGGGTTCGAATTTCTTTGGCGATCTTAAAGGCTGATCTTCCGCCGTGAACCGTGGTAAAGCCGAATTCTTTTTGCAGGGTTTCAAAAACCCGGTGCAATTTACCCTGATATTTAATGAAATTCTCGTACATCCCGCCTACCCGCATAATATCCATACCGGATTCCCAATAGTCCAAATAGCCCCGCTTTTGAAAGTTGCGTTCGGCCAGAGTTTTGGGATTTACGTTTAAATAGAACACCGCATCCGGTACCAAGGCGAATCCATAGATATCTTTCAACCAATCTAGCGCCGAGCCCCGCACGATGTCGCGGGCCATTAAAGTGTAAATATAGCGGTCCGCTAAAACCACGAAACCCGCTTTGAGCGAAGGAATTATTACTCTTTCCAATTGATCGGCGAAATCGGTGGCATAAAAAAGTTTCAAGGTAGTCGCATTCAGGGTGTTGCCCTGCATGGCGGCGGCTAAAGCTTCTCCAACTAACTCGGAACGTTTCAAACCCACTACTACAGTGGGGTAGCCCTTTCGCTCCAGCCAGTCCCGCAAAAGGCCTATCTGGGTCGAGCGGCCGGCGCCGTCGGAGCCTTCTATCACAATCAAAGTCCCTTTTAATAAAGAAGGATCAACGTTGGGTAAGCCTTTTCCGTAAAAGTGTTTCGTTTTCATATTTTCTCGCCTTTCTGGGCGCGCAATTTGAAATCGGGCAGGTTGATCCGCTTTTTCACGATATCGCGCATGTTGGCCTGTTGCTGCTCCGAGGGCAGTGTGGCGTTCACCCGTTCGGCGGGGAACTCTTTAAAAATGCGGCCGTATTCCTCGTATATTTTTCCCTGAAATATCTTGAATGACTCGTAAGGGTCTTTTGAAAAGTTCATATCCATGCCGGCTTCGTGATACTTCAATGTGGGTCGGCCTTCTAAAATACGGTTGAGGGCCACATCCAGGGGAACCTCGAAGAAATAAGTGATGTCCGGTTTTCGGGCGAAACGATAAAGCTTTCTCAGCCATTCTTTGTCACATCCCCGAACCGAGTCACGGGCAAAGGCTGTGTAGACATAACGATCCGCCAAAACAATATAGCCGCCCTTTAATAAAGGAAGTATTTGGCGTTCGTAGCGATCCGCGAAATCAGTAGCGTGAATCAATGAAAAAGTGGTCGGCGTCAAAAGTTTTTTCTTTTTACCTTTTCTAGTCGCCTGTCGGACCAGTTCCGAAGAATTCCACTCGGTAAAGAAAACTTTATAACCTTCCAGTTCCAGCCAGCGCTTGAGAAGTCGGATTTGTGTGGATTTGCCCGAACCGTCCAGGCCTTCCACTGCGATCAGTTTGCCTTCAATTTCTTTTGGTTCTTTGGCAGTCTTCATCATCAACTCCTCACCGAGAATTTAACTTTAAATGTTTTTTGAAAGAGATCAGCTTTTTTTAAAAGCGCCCATCGTTCCAGCAGCATATCGCCCTGACCGATTAATTTAATGGCGAAGTTAGGCCGATTGTATTCGACTCTGAAAGATTTAACCCGCGAACTATGATCCCGATCCATCGCGTCCGCTATGCGTAAAAGGGAAGCTAATTTGGAAACGATTACCTTTTCCCGTGGAAGCAGGGAGCGGTAGTTGTCATGGGTGGCCTTCGGCATGGCTTTGCGATGATAACGGCCTATATTGGCGATGAGATTGACTTGATTTGGGTTTAAACCAATGTGTTGGGAGGCCCGTATCAGGTAATAAGAGTGTTTGTGATGAGAAGCGTAGCTGATGTATTGCCCGATGTCGTGTAAGTGGGCGGCCGCTTCCAGAAGTAATTTGTTTTCGTCGCCGAGGCGATGCAGTTTTTTTGTTTTTTCAAATAGTTCCAGCGATAGTTTGGCAACAGTTTCGGCATGGGGCTCATCGTATTTGTATTTTTGACCGGTCTGGCGGATCGAGGCCAATACCTCGTCCCGGTGCAGGGGGGCTTTGCCGGTTAAAAATTCCGGCACCATATCAATCAACAGGCCTTCTTTAACCCCCACGTTGGGTATGTGGACGCGGTTGACTTTACCAACCACCATGAGTTTTTGAAGAACCGTAATGGCGGGAATGATCACATCCGCCCTATCTGGCCTCAGCCCTAAGCGGGTAATGCGGTCGTTATAAGAAAGCTTCTTTAGCCGGTTATAAATCAATTCCAGCTCTAAGCGTGTCACAAAGATATCCGCGGTGTTTTTTCGCAACAGCTGTTTTTTCAATAGCAAAAGTGTGTCTAGGTTGCCGCCTGTGCCGATACAAATATCGGCTTTGTCATTGGGGAGTTTCTGGTTAAAGCGGCGCTGGGCCGCTTCCACATATTCTTGAACCATCAGGTTAAATTTCTTCTCGCCGTACTTCTTTTCTTCCAAAACCTGTAAAAGCCTTACTGCGCCCATCTGAAAGCTCTCGGTGGCCAATATTTTATTATTTCTGGCCAGGGTCACTTCCACACTGCCTCCGCCAATATCAATCAGCATGGCGGTTTTGCCGTCCAGTGAGATTTTTTTTGAAACGGCTAGGTGAACGAGAAGGGCTTCTTCTTCCGAGGTGATGGGTTTGAGTTCGATGCCGGTAGCTTGATGGATTTTTTTAATAAATTCGGCGCTATTACGGGATTCCCGAACCGCGCTGGTTGCCACTGCCCTGGTTTTGACCACCTGGTGCTGCTCAATGAGTTCTTTAAAATGGTTAAATGCCTCAATGGCTTTTTGAGTGGTTTCTTTCGAAATAGTCCCGTGGGTAAAAACGTCTTTTCCCAGGCGAACCGGTTCGCGAAGGTCTTCCACAATATGGAGTTTTCGGTTGTGATCTAAAAAACCAATAGCAAGACGCATGGCGTTGGAACCCACATCAATCGAACAAAGTGTAGGCATTTTCCCCTCATTGGTGGTAATGACAGATCGCGGTAAAGGCATTTGCCCTTATAACGGGCTTTGAAACGACAATGAGTTAATTGTTGGTTAAAACCCGCTGAAAATCAACAAAAGTTAAGTGTTTCTAAAGATTTGTGGGGAAGTTTGCTGAACGTTTACGGTCATTTTACATGAACGAAATAGATGGGCCCTAGGATTTGATCGTAAACGGAGGCAAGTCATGGTTCAAATTTTGATTCAACAAGTGACCCGTTGGGACGATCAACTATTGACGCGTATTTTTGGCAATGCGCATCGCAAGTCTTGGAAAAAATTCTTTTATGCTTTATCTCGAAGTGCGGATAGTTATTCCTGCGCTTTGATCGGTTTGGTTTGGGCGGCGGTTAATCCCAAAACAGTTTCTTATGTGCTTGCCGGTGTCCTGGCTTTTGCTGTTGAATTAACACTTTATTACCTTATTAAAAAAAATATAAAGCGTCCCCGTCCCTTTAATAAATTGAAAGGGATCAGTTATTTAATTATTCCCCCGGATGAATTCAGTTTTCCATCCGGCCATACGGGCGCAGCCTTTTTAGTTGCCACGCTAGTTTCTTTGTCTTTTCCGTTTTTGTGCGTGCCGGTTCTTTTATGGGCTGCTTTGGTTGGTTTTTCCCGAATTTATCTAGGGGTTCACTATCCTACGGATGTTTTAGCTGGAATGGCTTTGGGACTTTTTAGCGCACAAGCGGGGCTTTGGATAGTCCACTATTTTATATAAAGGTTAGTAAGCATGAAAAAAGCAAAGTCAAAAAAGCCTCCCATTAAGAAAATCAAAACCCAGCCAAAAAGAACAAGTTCTAATCAAACGTTACTAGGAAATATCCGGTCTTTTAGTTGGCTTAAAAAAGCTGGTCAGAAACAAAGCTAATCTTTTTATTAAAAACTGCTAAATGTCGGCTCTTTTTGTGCAACTTTCGACTGGGTTGTTCCGTCTGATGAGTAAGGCGGCATTAAATCCTGGAGGAAGAAAATGAAAAAGTCTCTGTTTGTTCTGGTTGCGTTGGTTTTATTGGGAAGCACAGGTTTCTCATTCGCTCAAGACGTTAACGGTAAAAATCCAGCCATGAGTCCGAAGCATAGGTTAGCCCGCCAACACCGTCGCATTAAAAATGGTGTGAAGAATGGAAAAATCAGCAAGTCCCAGCACAAACAGCTGGCTCAAGAAGGCAAGGATATTAACCAGGAACGCAAAGCGGATTTGGCGGCCAACGGCGGGAAAATGCCTCAGGCAGATCGCCAACAATTGGAATCGCAGGAAAATCTCCGTTCTGAACAGATTCATCAGGATAAGACAGGAAACTAAGATTTAAAAGGAATGCAAGGGGCCGGGATTTTGTTCCGGTCCTTTGTTTTTTTTTAAACTTTTACCTGCTGACGGCTTGAAAAATAATTTGAAATTGCATGGGTATGTTTCAAGATGTTTGATTGTTTTTAAAGCATTCAAAGTGTCTCAAACGCTAAAAAATAAGCCGGTTTTTTTAATTTTGGTTCTAGTCATCTTTTCTTTCAGGCCCAGTGTAGTTATTGGAAAATCTTTATTTTAATAAAATTTTTTCAATACACTGTGAACTTTCGTTTCCCGCTTTACTCATGAAGGTTGATACAGGATAACCCCGCATTTGAGAAGCGGGATAAGGCTTCATCAGGGCTTGAAGCGGGGGGCTGTCCTGATTTTGAGGATTCAGCCAGATTTCAAAATTGTTTTTATCCATTATCACAGGCATTCGATCATGCATGGAAGCCAGGACCGAATTGGGTTCAGTAGTGATTAGGGTGAAGGTTTTTAAGGCTTCTCCTCCGGAAGGCCGCCACGATTCCCAAAGTCCTGCCAAATAAAAAGGTTTTTTGTTTTTCAGGGTGAAGTAGTAAGGTTGTTTGGGCCGGGTATTTTGATCCCATTCGTAAAAACCATCCACTGGCACCAAACACCGTTGTTTTTTGAAAGCCGTACGAAACGACGGCAAATCCGCGACGGTTTCCGCGCGGGCATTGGCCAGCTTAAATCCAATTTGAGGATCTTTGGCCCAGGAGGGAATCAACCCCCATTTTAAGTTTTCCAGTACAGGTTTGGTTTCGCCCAATGGGACACGGATACAGGGCACTTGGCTGGAAGGGGCGACGTTGTAACGGGGTTGAAACTCCTCCAAGCCTACCTTGAGCTGAATTTGAAGTTTTTCAGCTATGGTTTTGGGTTTGGTGGTTTGAACGAATCGACCGCACATAGATTTCCTTTAAAAACTATAAAAGAATACCCAAAGCGCGGACCGAAAGCCACGTTCCCGTTTTTCATATAAACCCTTTTAGCCCGACAATAAAGTTGATAAAATACTGTCTCGTATCGAGTTTTAGGTTTGGCGGTTTTTCTGTGTTTCGAAAATGATGAGCCGGGGAGATTTTTTGAAAAAAATGATTTTCTTTTTTATCTTCTTGCTCACCGCTGTTTTGGCGCTGGTGACGGCTTGCGGGCATAATCCGGTTTCGCCCCTGGAAATCCCCAATACCCCCACTGCCGGGGCCGCCAATACGATGACTAACACGCCTACTAGTACGCCCACCGGATCCACAAATACACCTACCAATACTCCGACTAATACCAACACCTCTACGGTGACTAACACGCCAACGAATACTCCGACCAACACCCCGACGAATACACCCGGCGCTGCCACGAATACTCCGACAAATACTCCCACTAACACCGCCACAAATACGACTACCAATACGCCGACTAATAGCCCAACCAATACTCCGACTAACACACCCGGTGGTGCCACGAATACTCCGACAAATACTTCTACTGATACAGCCACGAATACGACTACCAATACGCCTACCGACACACCGACGAATACGGTGACAAACACGCCGACCAACAGCCCGACCGATACGCCGACGAATACACCGGGCGGTCCTACAGATACTCCCACTAACACCGCTACAAACACGAGCACCAATACACCGACCGATAGCCCTACGGACACGCCGACCGATACGCCGACGAATACGATAACTAACACGCCCACTAACACTTTGACGGATACGGTGACGGATACACCGACGAATACAGTGCCCGTGCCCACGAATACCCCTACGAATACACCCACGGATACGCCGACCAATACCGTCACGGACACGGCGACAGACACGCCGACCAATACGGTCCCCGTTCCCACTGCTACTCCTACAAATACGCCCACGGACACACCGACGAACACCGTCACCGACACACCCACGAACACACCGACAAACACCGTCACTGACACGTCCACGAACACGCCGACGGATACGGTTACGGATACGGCGACAGACACTCCCACGGATACACCAACTAATACCGTCACCGACACGCCCACGGACACACCGACGGATACGGCGACAGATACGCCCACAGCTACCGCTACGCCCTAATCTAACCACGTTGTGGTGCATTAAAGGGTTGATCGAAATTTTAGGATAGAGGGAAAATGAAACGAACGCTTTGGGGGCTGATGATTCTCTCAATCATCCTTTACGCTTCCACCGCTTCGGCGGACTACAAAAATTATGATGAACGGGGCAACTTTACTGGATGGGTGAAGAGTCCCTATTCGATTCCCCCTTGGCAGAGAACGGATTCGACAGCGGTTTCTCCTTCCGTCGATTATCCGGAGACCACTGAATCCAATACAGTATCGAATACGGAATCGACCGAGCCCGATAATTCGTACAGTCCTATCACGGGCGCCATCGGCGGGGGCATCGCGCCCAGCGCCACCGGGTTTGATTCGTCCTATGGTGTGGGTTATGGTTTGGAAGCCAATATCGGCTTCGCGCTTGATCAAAACTGGGCTGTTTTATTGATGCTGGATGCTTACTCTTTTCCCAGCACCTTCAGCGGGTGGTCCGCCAACCAGATCGACCTTTTACCCAGCCTTCGGTACACCTTTGGCAGCAAGGGCATCCGGCCCTATCTTTTCGCGGGCGTCGGCGGGAACGACAATTTGGTGATCGAAGCGAATAACTCCACCATCAATGGAATCAATCTGGCGGTGGCCGGCGGCATCGGTATCGATTTTCCCATCGCGCGGCGGGTGGATATTTTTATTCAGGGAAAGTACTCCATCAACTTTACCCTCGATGGAAGTTTTTCTTATCTTCCAATCTCCGCCGGTATTCAATTTAACTAACCGGCAGCACAATATTTTTTCAGCTTCAATTCAGGAGAACCCATAAGTCCGCTACCGTTCTGTGGGAACGGTAGCGGACGCTAAAATTTCATTTGGAATTTTTGATTTGATCTTCAGCGTCTTGAAGGGCTTTTGTCAGGTCTTCCAGCTGTTCACCGCCCTCGGCGCCGGCGGCCTTTAAAAGCTTCGCCTGCTGAACGGCCCCTTGAAGATAGGCTTCCCCCAGATATTCCCGGGCTTCGGGAAAGTCCGGACGGATTTTGAGGGCCTTCCAATAGTTTTCAATGGCGTCGTCCAGGTCGCCGCTTTTTCGCTGGGCATGGGCCAGCTCGTTGAGAACATCGGCGTTATTGGGGTCGGACTGCAAGGCCAGTTGAAAATAATCAATCGCTTTTTGAAAATCACCGCTCTTACTTGCCGCCAAACCCTGATCGTATAAAGAAACGACGGGAGCGCTGACACCGCCGCCGCTATTGGTATCACCGCTGTTATTGTCGTTCGCCGGGCCGCCATTACTGGCTTTCATTTGATCGGTGCTGGTGCCTGAGGCGTGGACATTCATGGTCCAAACCGCATAAAACATCGTTAAAAAAGCCAATGCCATTGCGCTGAGTTTCATGATACGTAACCTTTCCAACTGAATTTCAAAACCACGGCTAAACTTTATCTTGTATAGCACGTGATGATGAAAAAGGTTACGGAGGAGAGTTAGGAAGGGGAATTATCTTTTGATTGCATCCATTGCTTGAGATATATCGCATTCACTTCGTTGAGTTTTTTTCGGACTTCCGCCGAATCGGGCACTGTTTTTAAAATCTGCTGATAAATATCAATGGCAGCTTTCAACAAGCCTTGCTGCACACACAAACTGGCCGTCGTCATCTGGGCTTCAACGCTGTGGGATAGGGCTGGTTTAAGAGGCGGCTGGGGTTCGATTTCCTCCTCCGCGGTTATTTCCGCGAAACGGACAACATCCTCCGAATCCAAATCCGGGACTTCGATTTTCACTTCAATTACGTTAGTTGAAGCCGGAGCTTGCGGCGGAGTTTGGGTCAAAGCTTGTGAAGGCGCTTTTTGCATCAGATCCGCTAAAGCTTTTTTTAACACTTCCGCGTTAGCGGGGTTCAGTTTAAGCGCTTTTTCCAAAGCTTGGGCCGCTTCATTCCATTGGGCCTGCTGTTCGTAGATCAGGGCTAAATCGCGGCAGGCTTCGGAGGCGCCTTCAAAATCGCTAAGCGTTTGAAGCGCTTGAACTAATTGAATGCGGGGAGAAACTTGGTCCGGTTTTAACTGAACCATCATTTTCGCGAATTGGGCTGTTCGATCGGGATGATTATCAGCGACGGCTTTATCCAGTAAAGTTGTCAGGTGGGGTAGAGCCGCTTCCTTACGATTTCCTTGAAAACAAAACTCAACCCAAGCTTCTTGTGCCGGTAGATTGTCTTTATCCACTTTCAAGGCTTTTTGGAAATTTTCAGAGGCTTTTTCAGGTTGATCTAAGAAAGTTAAAGTCTTGCCCAGATGGATCAACGCGCCCAGATGGGAAACCTTGATTCGAAGCAGGTTTTCAAATTCAATTTTAGCTTCGGGCCATTTTTTATTTCTAAATTCTATTAAGCCTAATATGTATCCGGCTTCCACGCTTTTCAATTCGACGGCTTTTTGAGCGAAATCCAAGGCACCGTTCAAATCGTTTTCGACGAGGGCCAATTCGGCCAGGTGCAAATAAACTTTTTTCGCCGCGCTATCAAAACCCTGTTTGCGATAAATTTTCGCCAGATTTGACTGAGCCGGTACGTTATTCGGATCCATGTCCGCTATTTTTTTGTAAATCGTTTGGGCCATATCCAAAATGCCATTTTTCAAAAAGGCGTCGCCCAGGGCTTGAAATCGTTGACTGGGGGTATTTTGCTCAATTTTGACGCCAAGGTCTTTCAACACCGCTTGCGCGTAAGGATCGTTGGGACGCAGTTTTAAAAGCCTTCCCAGGGGTTCCATGACGGCTTCGATATTTTCTTGTCTTAATATTTCGTCGATCCTCACGTAATTTTGGAAAAAACTCATATTCATCCGGACATCCACAGGCAGTTTTTCCACATCCAACGCGATTATTTTTTTATAAACCGGAATGGTTTTATCGGTGTGTTCTTGGGCTAAAAAGTCGGAGGCGGCTTTGAGATAAGTTTCGTAAGCCAATTGGTGGGATCTTTTTTTGGCGTAAATATCACCCACCATGACAAGAATGTTGGTGTCAGCGGGGTCCAGGGCAAGTATTTTTTGATATTCGGCGAAAGCTTTGTCCCATTGGCCTTCACGAAAATAGGTTTGGGCTGATTTGAGAAGGTTTTTGTTGTCGGGGTTAGTGGAGTCCATGGAGCCTTCTTTAAACTAACTCTATAGAAGTCCAATATAACACCGGATTTTCATTGTCAAAAGTCCTCAGGCGTCTATTTTTTCAACATTAACCATAGTTGTTTCTCCCAGCGTGATAACGGGATGCAATTTCTATGTTTGTGCAAACTGTTTTGCCTTTATGGTTGTTACAACAAGTAGCTATTTTTAAGTTTCGAAAAAGTTTTCTGAAAATCGGTGTTTTTTAGTGTCTTTTGTTGGGCTTTTGAAAGTTAACCTGTATTTAACATATGCGAAACGTTGCAACTGACCCTGAACTTTATATTCCCCCTGAAATTTTTTCGAGTCGGGTCTTTTATGCTTTTCCCACGCCTCAAGTTTTGATTTCGAAGAACCCGATTCGAGAAGATTAAATTTTTTTAAGGAGAAGCTATGAAACGGTCTATGTTGTCGCTGTTGTTAGCTTTAGCGTTGGTGTCCCTGTACATGCCAGCGTTCGCGGAAGATTCTTCTGATTCGATGGAAGATGTGAATCAGGCAATCGGAGCGCTCACCGCTAAGGTGGATGCGTTGGCGAAGAAGGGTCCGTCGGTTGAAATTCATGGTTTTGTTCAAGCGGACATAATCAATGACAGCACCCAATCTTTCAATGAAACAGTTGGAGATGGTGCGGTTAAGCAAAATGGTTCGGTTGCCGGCGATAACGGCTGGACTCAATTTTCTGAACGTAACTCTCGTTTTGATTTCTTGGCCAAAGATTCGGTTGGTGGTTGGGATACCAAGGGTTATCTAGAATGTGACTTGTTGGGTTATGACCCTACATCTTCTTACGCTACGGCTGCTCCTGGTGGTGCCGCTCCGACCAACAGCGAATACAAATTCTATACTCAACCTACCGTCCGCTTACGTCATGCTTATTTGCAAGCTGATAGCGATGGTTGGACCATTTTGGCTGGTCAATGGTGGTCATTGTTCGGTTGGAACATGGACTATGTTTTGTCCACTGTGACGGAAGCTCCCGTCATGGCAACCTTGTATGAACGGACTCCTCAATTGCGTATTATGAAAACCTTTGGCGATCCCGCTGGCGCGCAATTGCAATTGGCGGCAGATCTGGAAAAACCGGATGAAGTCAGCAGTCAAGTGCCGAATGTTAATTTTGGAATTCGTTTCTTAATGAATGATTTCAAAGCTCGTTTTTGCTCTGCCACTGGCGCGGCAAAACTAATGCCGTTTAGCATTGGTTTGTCTGAACGTAATTCGACTATTACTTATGACAACCAGGGTCTTGCTACTACATTTAACCAAAACGCTACGATGACAGGTAGTGCCATAGCTGCTGACATCTTGTTGCCAGTGTTGCCAGCTTCTGAAGGCAAAGACGACCCGAGCATCGTTTTGACAGGTGAATGGTCCGCAGGCGCTGGTGATGTTGACCAGTTCAACGGCGGTGGATTCAACGGTGGTTTAGCTGCTGTTTCAGCTGCTGCTGGCTCTGGAGCTAACTTGGATCCGGGCATTTTGGGTGTCGCTACCGCTGACGGCACTATCGGTTTTGTTCAAATCCAAAGCATCAATGCCGAAATTCAAGCGTACTTGCCGCCAAGCATCGGAACCATCATCACTTTAGGTTATGGAGAAATCTTCTCACCTAATGTGTTGGGTATGGTTGGAGGAACATGGAACGATGACAAGGTAATGTTTGCTAACGTCATGCAGGATATGACTAAAGAAATTCGTGTGGGCTTGGAATATGCGACGTTTGATACGCATTTTGCTACGGCAGGCGCTCATCTTTCGAACGATGCGACTGATAACCGTGTTCAGTTGTCCACTTGGTACCGTTTCTAAGAGTTAGTAAGGTTTAAGGAAATGAAGTAATTCTAAGGGGCCGCCTGATAGTCAGGGAATCAGGTTGGCCCCTTTTTCCTTATAAAACGATGTTTTTCATTTAACACAGCTTTAACAATGCGGTTGGTTTAAACAGATAGAATCCCCTCGGTCAAACGAGCGGGAAAAATTACAAATGTCTTAGGAGTTGAAATGAAAAATTTTAAAAAGGCGATTTTGGCGGGTGTGGCCGGCGTTGTCATGATGGGTGCCAGCATGGCCCATGCAGTGGATTTAAACGGTGCCGGTTCAACGTTTGATAATCCTATTTTTCAAAAATGGTTTCACGAATATTACACGGCGAACAGCCTGCAGGTGAATTATCAGTCGATCGGTTCGGGTGGCGGAATTCAACAATGGTTGGCCAAGACGGTTGATTTTGGCGCGACGGACGCGTTTTTGACTTCGGATGAAGAATCCAAGGCAGGCGGCCCTTCTTTGAACCTTCCGGTGGTATTAGGCGCGGTTTGCGTTTCTTACAACATTCCGGGAATTGATTCTGGCCTGAAGTTGACTCCGAAAGTGTTGGTTGACATATATATGGGCAAAATCACCAACTGGAACGATCCAGCCATCGTTGATCTTAATTCGGGTTTAACTTTACCTGATTTGAAGATAAACGTGGTTCGTCGTTCGGATGGAAGCGGAACAACTAATATTTTCACCAGCTACTTAAGCAAGGTGAGCACTGCATGGTCGACCGCGGTGGGTTGGGGAAAGTCGGTTGACTTCCCGGTTGGTGTTGGCGGAAAAGGCAACGAAGGGGTTGCTGGTATCATTCGTCAATATCCTGGCTCGATCGGTTATGTGGAATTGGCTTACGCGGTTCAAAACAAAATGGCTTTTGTGGCCCTGAAAAACAAGGCAGGCAATTTTGTGGAACCCAGTGTGGAAGCGACCACTGCCGCCGCTGAAGGCGCGATGCACAAAATTCCCGCTGATTTCAAAATTATGATCACGAACGCCGCTGGTGAAAAAGCCTATCCGATCTGCGGATTTTCATGGGTTGTGGTTCGGGTGAGTCAGGAAGATTCAGTCAAGGGCAAGAAACTGGTTGATTTGCTCAACTGGATGTTAGACACGGGCAACGGGGAAGCCAGTTCTTTATATTACGCTCCTTTGCCGGATGCTTTGGTTGCCAAGGTGAAAGACGCCGTCGCGACGATTAAGTTTTAAGAGGGATTTGACTTGAACGTTTTGAACGAGCAAGATTCAGTCGTTAACGGGGGAGCTGTGAAACCAGCTCTCCCGTTTTTTCTTTTTGGGAAATTCAAAGAAGTCGGTTTCGGCGATAAGCTGTTTCGCGGGATAACCGGTTTCTTCGCATTTCTTATTTTAGTATTAGCTTTACTGACTTTTCTGGCGCTTTGGGTTAATTCGGGACCCTGTCTGAAAGCGATGGGCTGGAAATTTTTAATTTCTTCCGAATGGGATCCTATTAAGGAGCATTTCGGCGCTGTACCATTTGTCTATGGAACTTTGGTTTCTTCCTTCCTGGCTTTATTAATTGCCACTCCGTTGGGGTTGGGTATTTCCTTATTTTTAACCGAACTGGCCCCGTTGAACTTGCGCACTCCGGTGGCTTTTATTGTGGATATCTTAGCGGCTATTCCCAGCGTGGTTTACGGCTTGTGGGGGATGTTTGTTTTGGCACCGATCATGCAGGCTTATGTCAATCCGGTGATGGTCAAGTTGATAGGTGGTCCTTTTTTTGTAACTACGTCTATTGGTCTTTCCTTTTTTACCGCTGGCGTGATTCTTTCGATCATGATTCTTCCAACGATCATTGTGATTAGCCGAGAGGTTTTTGAGGCGGTTCCAAATGTTTACCGCGAATCCGCTAAAGCTTTAGGCGCGACCGATTGGGAAACCATTCAACTGTCTGTTTTGAAGCCTTCAAAACCAGGTGTGGTGGGAGCCATCATGCTGGGATTGGGAAGGGCTTTGGGAGAAACTATGGCGGTGACCATGGTCATCGGTAATATGGCGCAAGTGACACCTAATTTGCTGGCACCGGGACATAGTATGGCCAGTGTGATCGCGAATGAATTTACCGAAGCTACCGGCGATGTCTATCTGGCGGCACTGTCTGAAATAGGATTACTGTTGATGGTGATTACTTTGGTTTTGAACATCGCGGCACATCTTTTGGTGTGGTTTACCACCCGCAATTACGGGAGAGCCTAATGTTCGTGATCAATTATCAGACCCAGAGAAGCTTTACCAACAAGCTGATGGTTTTTCTTTGCGGTCTGGCTGCGGTTATCGCTTTTGTGCCTTTGGTGAGCTTATTAGTTTATGTGGTCTCGCAAGGGTATCAGCAGTTTAAGCCCGCTTTCTTTTTTAATCTTCCGCAAGCAGTCGGCGTGCCGGGAGGTGGAATGGCGAACGCGATTTTGGGAACCCTGACCCTTATCCTCATCGCTTCGGTGGTGGGTCTTCCGATTGGGATTTTTGCGGGAGTCTATTTGGCCGAGTTTGGCAAAAAGGGTAAATTCGCATGGTTAGTCCGTTTTGTGGCGGATGTTCTTTCGGGGGTACCTTCGATCGTGACTGGGATTGTGGCTTATACGGTGATTGTGAAACCGATGGGAAATTTTTCCGCTCTGGCGGGAGGTTGTGCTTTGGGATTTATGATGATTCCCATTGTGACCCGCACTACTGAAGAATTGGTCAAGCTTATACCCCATTCGTTACGGGAAGCTTCCTGGGCGCTGGGTATTCCCCAATGGAAAACTGTTTTGAGCATCGTGATCCGTACCGCAAAAAACGGTATTTTAACGGGCGTCCTTTTGTCTATTGCGCGGGTTGCGGGAGAAACCGCACCTCTCTTGTTTACCTCTTTTAATAACCAGTTTTGGCCGAGAACCATCAACGAACCGACAGCTTCTTTAACTGTTCAGGTTTATACCTACGCTATTTCACCGTTTGATGATTGGCGCCAGCAGGCTTGGACCGGAGCTTTGGTTTTGCTGTTAATTGTGCTGGCGGTGAATGTTTTCGCGAAGATGTTTTTTAAAACGGGTAGAGGCGTTTTGCGTTAATAAAGGGCTGTTTTGAGGCTTAAATTTTGTTGTCGGAGCGAAACGAGGTGAGCGTTATGATTGATGAAGCTATCCAAAAAGAAAAAGTAGAGAAGGTAAAAATGGAAACGACCAAGACGAGCGGAGAATCGATGAAATTGGTGATACCGCGTGCAGAAGCGGAAATGAGTAACGTCGCTCAGAAAACCAAAATGAAAATTGAAGGGGTTTGTGCCTGGTTCGGTGATAAACAAGCTCTGTTTGACGTAAATATGAATGTTCATGAAAAAGAAGTGACCGCGATCATAGGCCCTTCTGGTTGCGGCAAATCTACTTTGATCCGCTGTTTTAATCGGATGCACGAAACGGTTCCTACTGCCCGTTTTGCAGGCGACATAATGCTGGAAGATAAGAGTATTTTTGATCCCCGGATAGATCCGGTGGTAGTTCGCCGCCGTATCGGTATGGTGTTTCAAAAACCTACACCTTTCCCTACGCTTTCCATTTATGAAAATGTAATTGTGGGCTTAAAACTGAATGGCGTAAGAGATAAAAAAGTTTTGGATCAAGCGGTGGAGTCCAGTTTGCGTAAAGCCGCCCTTTGGGAAGAAGTGAAAGATAGCCTGTACAAACCCGGCGCCGCGCTTTCGGGGGGACAGCAACAGCGTCTTTGTATCGCAAGAGCTTTGGCGGTGGAACTGGAAGTGTTGTTGATGGATGAACCCTGTTCCGCTTTGGATCCGATTTCTACCTCGAAGGTTGAAGAATTGATCCATGAGCTCAGACAGAACTACACTATTGTTATTGTGACCCACAATATGCAACAAGCCGCCCGGGTTTCACAGAAAACGGCGTTTATGTTGAGTGGTAAATTGATCGAATATGACGCGACCGAAAAAGTGTTTACCAATCCGAGCAACAAATTAACGGAAGACTACATCACGGGGAGATTTGGCTGATGCAAATATCATTCGACGAAGAACTATCAACGCTCAAAGAAAAGATTTTGCTCATGGGAAGCAAGGTTGAAGAATCCATTCGTCTTGCTTTGAAGTCTATCGTGGATCGGGACTCTCGTTTAGCAAAAAAAGTGATTCAATCGGACAGGGACATCAATGATATTGAAATTGAGATTGATGAAATTTGCCATCGCTTGCTGGCCCTGCATCAGCCTATGGCGGGTGACATGCGTTTTATTACCAGCGCCATGAAGATCAATTCCGATTTGGAACGTCAGGGTGACCTGGCCGTGAATATGGCTGAAAGGGCTTTGACGTTGAATGAAGTGGCGCCTTTGAAACCTTTTATTGATATTCCGCATATGGCCAACATCACCCAGGAAATGGTCAAAGTTTCCTTGGATTCACTGGTCAATCGTGATCCCAAAATGGCCCGTTCAGTTTGCGAACGCGATGACGAGGTGGACAATCTGAATGACCAGATCATTAGGGAACTGATTAGCTATATGTTGGAAGATAGGGCTAATATTAAAAGAGCTCTGGATTTGATTTTGGTTTCCCGTTATTTGGAACGCATCGCGGACCATGCCACTAACGTGGCTGAAGACGTTATTTACATGGTCGAAGGCAAAGACATTCGTCACAGCCGCGGTTAAGAGTTTTAGCTTAAAAGGGCCCGAAATCGAAAGGTTTCGGGCCTTTTTTATTTCTTAATAATGGGCCTTTTGCGATTGACCCTATTCAGCGCCTGTGGCAATCTCTCCCCGGTTTTTACATTTCTGTAACACTCGGGGGTTTTCTTATGCTCGGTTTTCTTATTCCCAAGGAATATGGTTTTTTTGATGATTTTGACCGGCATGCGGCAACTTGTGTGGAAGGCGGACAAATCTACGTAGAGATGTTGGAGCACTTTGGCGACGCTCCGGCCAAAGTCCGCCGGTTAAGAGACGCTGAACACCGCGCGGATGAAATTACCCATCACACCGTTGAAATGCTGCACAAAACCTTTATTACCCCCATCGACCGCGACCAAATTCATCAACTGATTTCTCTTATGGACGACGTGATTGACCTCATTGACGGTTCCGCCCGCCGGATGATGCTTTATGGTGTAAAAGAAATACCATTGGACTTATTGGAATTGGCAAAAGTTCTTCTTCATTCCACTTTAGAGCTCCAAAAGGCCGTGAAGCATTTACGGAATTTAAAGGATGCTAAGATAATTTTGGCGGCCTGTATCGAGATTAATAAATTAGAAAATGACGGCGACGCGATTCGAGACGCGGCCATTGCCAAACTCTTCACCCAGGAAAAAGACGCGGTTCAGGTTTTAATTTGGAAGGAAATTTACGAGGATGTGGAAAATGCCATTGATCGCTGTGAGGACGTGGCGAATGTAATTGAGGGAGTGGTTCTCGAAAACGCGTAATCCGTAAAGTCCAATTCTGAACGAGGTGTTTTTTGAACCAAGAACTGATGATTATCGTAGCGATTGTTTTGGTGGCGCTGGTATTTGACTTTTTTAATGGTTTTCATGACGCGGCTAATTCGATTGCCACTGTAGTTTCCACAAGAGTTTTGACTCCGGCCCAGGCGGTATTATGGGCCGCGTTTTTTAACTTTGTAGCGGCTTTTACTATCGGCACGCCGGTAGCGAAAACGGTCGGCAAAGGCTTAGTAGATCCCAGCGGTATTACGGTTTACGTGATTTTAGCCGCTTTGATCGGCGCCATTTTGTGGGACCTTATTACCTGGTATTACGCTTTGCCCACCAGTTCTTCCCATGCCCTCATCGGCGGTTTTGGCGGAGCGGCAATTGTACAGGGCGGTTGGAAAGTTCTTATTTTGGCGGGGTTTCAAAAGACCATCATTTTCATTTTTGTCGCCCCCATTTTGGGAATGGTTTTGGGATATTTGCTTATGGTACTGGTATTAAATCTTTTCCGCTATTTCACTCCCACTGCGGTTGACGGCATTTTCCGGATTGGGCAGTATTTTTCAGCGGCGCTCTATAGCTTGAGCCACGGCGCAAACGATTCGCAAAAAACCATGGGCATTATTGTGGCTTTGCTGGTAGCCAGTAACCACCCAGCCTGGGCTTATCGTTCGGGAGGGCAGGAGATTAGCTGGTGGATTATTGTGGCCTGTTACGCCGCGATGGCTTTAGGAACCATGTCAGGTGGCTGGCGAATCGTGAAAACCATGGGCCAGAAAATCACTAAATTGAAGCCAGTAGGCGGTTTTTGCGCTGAAACGGGAGGCGCCATTTCCATTTTATTCGCTACTTTTTTAGGGGCACCGGTATCAACGACGCATACTATTACGGGAGCCATTATCGGAGTTGGAAGCACCACTTCTTTTTCCTCGGTTCGGTGGGGTGTAGCAGGCCGCATCGTCTGGGCTTGGATATTAACCATTCCGGCGGCCGCGCTTATCTCGGGACTCTTTCAATATTTTTTTATCACTTTGGGCTGGGCTCACTAACTGCTTTATCTGATGTAAATGGTTTTGGTGGTAGTGCAGTTAATTCGATGATTTTTCTTCATAACACTTTCAGTAGTAAATCTTCCGCGAGCATTGAAAACCACGGGCTTTTGGTATTAAACTGAAGTTACATCGTTTTAAGCGATGGGTTGTCCGGTTGGCGGCATCTTTTCGGTATCCCTGCGATAGGAACACCTCAGAGGGAGCCCTAAGATCGGGCTAGAGTTACTCAGAAAGGATCAGATGATGCCAACTGGTCGAGTCAAATGGTTTAACGCAGGCAAGGGATATGGGTTTCTCGAACAAGATGGCGGTGAAGACGTATTTGTTCATTTTTCCGCGATCGAAAGCGAAGGCTTTAAAACTTTAACCGCCGGGCAAGAAGTGAATTTTGAAATTGTTCAGGGTGCCAAAGGCAAACAAGCGGCGAATGTTACCGCGAAGAAGTCAGAATAAACGACACCACAGTAAAGGCCTCCCCGAAAGGGAGGCCTTTTTTATTTAACTTTGAGTTGAAAAGAATGATGAAACCAAAAAATAAAATTCAAACTTTTGAAACATTAGCTTCCGGTACTACGGCATTGAACGCCAAAGTCGATGTACTGGCTTTTGGGGCGCATCCGGACGATGTGGAAATCGCCATGGGCGGTACTTTGCTTTCGCTCAAGGCGAAGGGGGCCAAAGTAGTGGTTTGCCATTTAACCGATGGAGAACCCACCCCTTTTGGAAATCATTCTTTGCGTTTAAAAGAGGCGGAAAAGGCCGCGAGGGTTTTAGGTTTCGATGATTATTTAATTTTGTCTTTGAAGAACCGATCTCTTCAGGACACTCTGCCAGCCCGCCGTAAAGTAGCCGAAGTGATGCGCCGGTACAAACCCGCGACAATTTTCGCGCCCTATTGGGTGGATGCCCATCCGGATCATTGGGGTGCCTGTCAATTAGTTGAAGCGGCGCGATTTTGGGCCAAGCTGGTGAAGACGGACATGAAAGGCGATCCCTGGTATCCCTCGAAACTTTATTATCATTTATGCTCTCATCTGAGACCCAATGTTCAGCCGTCATTCATCGTCGATACTACGGGTTATCACGATCAAAAATTGAGAGCTGTGCGCTGTTATGAAAGCCAGTTTATTAGAAAACCGGGAAGTAAAGCGCTGGAACACATTAATACTATGAACCGGTATTTCGGTAACATGATCGGGACCCAATCGGGTGAACCCTTTTTCTCCAAAGAAAACCTCGGGGTTAAAGACCCTAGAGTACTTTTTTAACAGCCTCATTTGACCTATTTACACATGAGTTAAAAGTATACAGCTGTATACTTTTTTCTTGACTCCATCCAATACTCGCTTTAGGATACAAACAACTGATGCGGATGCACATTACAAGGAGAGACGATATGGCGAACGAGAAACAAAAAGCTTTGGATATAGCCCTGCTGCAGATTCGAAAGGATCACGGCGAAGGGGCCATTATGAAACTGGGAGAGGCCAAGGTTCAGGATGTTAAGTCCATCTCGACGGGCGCCATTTCTTTGGATATCGCGACCGGTATTGGCGGCGTTCCCCGGGGCCGTATTATTGAAATCTATGGACCGGAATCTTCCGGTAAAACGACTTTAACTCTTCATATTGTGGCGGAAGCCCAAAAGGCCGGCGGAACGGCTGTATTTATCGACGCTGAACACGCGATGGACCCGGTTTACGCGAAAAAACTGGGTGTTAATGTGGATGAATTGTTGATTTCCCAGCCGGATTCAGCGGAAGAAGCCCTGCAAATCGCCGATACGCTGATCCGTTCCGGTGCCATTGACGTTCTGGTAATCGACTCGGTTGCCGCTTTGGCACCTAGAGCTGAACTGGAAGGGGAAATGGGTGACGCCCACGTGGGTCTTCAAGCCCGCTTGATGAGCCAGGCATTGCGCAAATTAACAGCTCTTCTTTCGAAGTCTCATACCTCGGCGATTTTCATTAACCAAATCCGTGAAAAGATCGGCGTGATGTTTGGAAGTCCCGAAACCACTCCGGGAGGACGGGCTTTGAAATTTTATTCCTCCATGCGGTTGGATGTGCGCCGGGTGGAAGCGATTAAGAGCGGCGACCAGAACATTGGTAACAAAGTGAAAGTCAAAGTGGTTAAGAACAAGACGGCCCAGCCGTTTAGAGAAGGTTTCTTCGACATCATCTTCGGGGAGGGTATTTCGTCCCAGGGTTCCTTGATCGATGTGGCCGTTGAGATGAACGTTCTGGATAAGAGCGGTACCTGGATCAGCTTTGGCGAAACCAAAATGGGGCAGGGTCGTGAAGCTGCGAAGACCTTCTTAAAGGAGCATCCTGAAGTTTACGCCCAGGTCGAGAAGCTGGTGAAGCAAAAGGCGGGATTGATTCCGCAGGATGTGAAACCCGAACCGAAAGAAGTAAAGGTGGGTGCTCCGACGGCCGCTGGTATCGCGGCTTTGGCCGCCGCAAAAAAAGAAACCGAAAAGGTTCCCGAAAAAGCGAAAGTGGCCTTGGGAAAATAGCCTTGGTTTAAAGCGAGAAGGGGGGGTGGAGAAATCCATCCCCCTTTTTTTTGTTTCGAAGAAGACTTGGGTGGGGTCATTTATTTCAAATAAAGGCGGTCTTTACATACAATAGAGCCGGTTTCAAGATGGTCCTTTTGATAATCCAACTCTAAAACCTGTATAGGTTTAAACCACCTTGTGGAGGAAGCGTTCATGGGTAAGTTCTTTAAGTTTATTTTTTGGGCCGCGGCAGCTTTTGCGGTTCTCTTTATTGTTCTTTCAGCGGGGGCGTGGATATATATATCGATGAATTATCCCCCGGCGAAGTTGAAGTCGATGGCCGTTGCCAAACTTTCCGAAACACTAAAACGAAAAGTAACCATTGGTGATGTTCGTTTCAATGTTTTAAGCGGTTTTAAAGTGACCAATCTTCACATAGGCAACCGGCCCGGCTGGATCAATCAGGACTTTGTTTTCGCCAAGGAAATTTCGATTTCATACAAGTTGTTCCCCCTATTGTGGGGACAGATTTCATTGGGACAAATTAAGCTGAATGAGCCTGAAATTTTGGTAGAGCGACGGGGATTAAATCAATTCAACTTTAGCGACATGACTACCAGCGCTTCCGCGGCCGTATTTGTTCCTCTTCAGCCGGCCTTATTTTCCTTTGTTTCTTCCGCAGAGGCAGAGACGTCTCCGGGTATATCACGGCCCAGTAAAACCGAGTTATTGTTTTCGATCGGTAGTGTCAACATTTCTCATGGAAAATTAGTCTATTTAGATGAAACGTTAAAACCTGCCCAAAGGTCGGACCTGACGGATTTGAATTTTGAGGTTGAAAATATTTCTTTGATCGGCGGTAAATCAACTTTTAATTTAAGCACACCTTTTAATGTTAATAAAACCGCTTATCAACTGGCGCTCAGCGGCAGTTACCGCTATTTCCTGACGAGTCAATCGATCAAAGAGTTGTCCGTTAAAGGAACGGTGAATGACCTTGGATTTTCTCTTTCGGGCGACGCCTTAAATATGAGTTCGGATTTTGAGCCCAACATGGATGGGGAAGCCAGTTTGGACATGTTGAAATTTTCCGGGTTAGTCCCGGCTAATTTATCTTCGATGCCGAAGGGATTAACGCTGTCAGGTCCGGCCACGGTTGATTTTCATCTTTCGGGAACTATAAAAAAAGGTTTGGAATTAAAGGGTACGGCGGACGCAACGAATTTATCGATTCAATATCAGGATATGTTTGTCAAGGCGTCCAAGGCCGCCTGTAAGGTGGATTTTGACGCTATTAATTCGGGTAATGCTTACGACGTGAAAAGTTTCCACGTTGTCTATCGGGATTGGGCGGTGGATGGTTCTTTTCTTTACAAGAACGGGATTTCTTATTCGGGCGAGATTCACACCAAAGACCTGCCTTTGGCAGGCTTGTCGAGCGACATCCCCCGGTTGAAGAACGATAAGATTGATGGAACCGTGGCTATGAATTTGACCTATTCGCAACTGCTCAATAAGCCTGGTTCGTTGAAGTTGGCGGGGCCGATTGTCTTAAAGGGGATTGGATTTTCTTTACCCAATGAGCCCTATATTCAAAATTTGAACGCTCAAATTGACGCGAACTATCCCAATTTTAAAATCCAAAACGCCACTTTCGGGGGGTTTGACGGAACGGGAGTTGCCAGTTTACTGATTAATGTGGGCAAGACTCTGGCTTATTCCTACGCGTTTGACTTAAAAAACGTTAATGCCCAAAAGGCAATCAACGCCAGTGTGGACGCCTATGTCACCCTGAATCAGGAAAAGTATAAAGATAAACTCTCCGGAACCATGAACTTCGCTTATAAGGGAATGGGCCATGGAACGGCCGCTGCCGAGATGATGGCCAGCGCCGCGGGATCGGGAAACTATTCCATCGCGAATGGAACAGTGAAAGGTTATTCGGCGATTACGGCCATGAATAACTTCTTTAAGGACAAGAGCGATCAAATTGTGATCGACAGTATCGCAGGTAATATCAGCATCAAGAACAAGGTAGTTACTTATACGGCTACGGCCAATGGCAAAGTGGGTCAGGTAAGAGCGAATGGAGCGGTCAATTTGATCACTTATAATTACGAGCCCGACATGAAGGTGCAGTGCGATATTCATAAAGACTATTTGGATTCAGATGCGATTAAATCTCAGATGCCCGCTAGCGTTCGTGATAAAGTGGATATCAACCGTTTGGCCGATTCCAACGGCAATGTTCCCCTGGATTTTCACTTCACAGGCAACGCCACCCAAATGCCAGGTCTCAACTGCCTCGATGTCAATCGGCTGGTTAACAACATCATCAATAGCTACACCAATGATGTGACGACCCAGGTTCAGCAACAGGGTCAGAATCTGCTTAAAGGATTGTTTGGTCAGTAATTTTTCCTAAGGAATAAAATGATTTACGCTATTGGCGATATTCACGGTTGTTTACCCGCGTTAAAAGAGTTAATAGGCCAATTACCGCTTAAGCCTGAGGACGAATTGATCTTTTTGGGGGATTACATTGACCGGGGTGCGGAAAGTAAAGGAGTTCTTGATTACTTATTGGCAGAACAAAAGCCGAATTGGCGATTTTTAAGAGGAAATCATGAGCAAATGTTACTGGAATGGTTGGGAACACCCAACGCTTTGGCGGCGGCCAATTGGCTTTTAAACGGTGGGCACCAAACCTTGCAGTCTTATGTCCCGAAAGAAAAGTTGGATGAGGTTCGCGGTGAAGGGGCCCATATATTACTGCAGTCTTACATACCCCATACCCACGTGGAGTTTTTAAACGCGCTGCCCCTCTTTTATGAAACACCGGATTATTTTTTCTGTCACGCGGGTATTAATCTCGACAAAGCCTTGAGTGCCCAGGATCAAGACGACCTGCTTTGGATCCGCCGGAAATTCTTACACGACCCCCGCCCTACACCTAAATTGGTGATTCATGGTCATACGCCGGTGGATAAAACCGATGTTTCTAAAGACCGCATTAATCTGGATACAGGCTGTGTTTACGGCGGGGTCCTGACGGCTATCGCTTTACCGGATAAAAAACTATATCAGGTTAAGAATTGATTTTTTTCTTTGAAGATATCAGTTTGTTTTTTGGGTTGGTTTGTTTTTCCCATTTTTGAAACTGTTTTTCAAACTCTCGGTTGGTTTGGCTTAAGGCTGTTTCAGCATTGAACTTTTCTAAATGGGCCAGCCAGGTTAGCCGAAATATCATTTCACCTAAATGTGTTTCCATTTCCTTGCGATTTTTCTTCTTTTTAGCGTTCTGAAACTGTTTCCATTCATCCTCAATAGGTTTAAAAGTTTCCTGTGTGGATTGGGGCAAGAATCCATGCCGGGAAACCTTGTCCTGCATACGTTGTGCTTTTAAAAGTGCGGGGAGCGATTTGGGTAAACCGTCCAGGGCGGATTGGCGTTCCGGTTTTTCTTCTTTTTTTAATTCTTCCCATTTTTTAAGGATGTTGTCCATTTTGCGGCTGGCCTTGCCGAAAACATGGGGATGCCGGCGAACCAGCTTGTTGCTGATGGTTTCGGCCACATCATTAAAGTTAAAACGCTTTTTTTCACCAGCTAATTGGGAGTGAAAGATGACTTGCAAGAGCAGATCACCTAATTCTTCCCGTAAATCGGCAGGATTTTTACTGTCGATGGCGTCCAAAAGCTCGTGAGCTTCTTCGATTAGATAGGGTTTGAGAGTTTGATGAGTTTGTTTTTTATCCCAGGGACAGCCATTTTTTGACCGCAGCCTTGCCATCAGCTTTTGTAGACGTTTGACTTGATCCATGAGTTCGCTCCGTGGTGGACTTTAACATGAAATGAGAAAGACTGCCAATTAGTCCGTGAACATACTCACATGACAAACAGGTAACAGAGTTTCAAAATGGCATCGTTCCTGCTTTATTAAATATTCGAACTCTACTTGACAGATAATTGTGGGGGAAGTATTTATGTGTTAACTATTTCCCAGGAGGACTACTTTGCCCCGCAAAAGCCGCCACGAAAACGATGAGCTAGAAGACGATCAACCCGCTTCCGGCCGTAAAGACGACGATGACGATGATGATTTGGATGATGACGATGAAGATACCATCGACCTCGATACCGCGGAAGAAGAGGAAGAAGACGAGGATGATGACGATGACGAAGAAGATGATGAAGAGGCGAAAGTCGTCTCCGTTGACGATCTGGAACGCCGCAAGGTTTTTCAAAGCGAAGCCGAAGAAATTCTAGAGCATTTGACCATTGATGATCTCAAAGAGGTTTTGAGCGAAAATGAGCAGGAAACTTCATTGGCATCGAAGCTGAGGAAATTTTTGGTTGAAGTGATCCATGAAGGCGAAGTTGATAATATGGACGATGCTTGGGAAGAAGCTTTGGATCGACTGGAAGAAGCGGAAGGTTAATTTTAAAACCCCAAGAGAGAAGTCTTTCTTGGGGTTTTTATTGTTTTCGGCTTTGTTAGGTTCGCTTTGATTTTCAAATCGCGCCGCCAAATGTGTTAAACTGCCCGCCATGTTCAACCAATATTTCAGTCGACTTTTCGCGCTTTGGCTCCATTCCTCAGATTTTTACGGGGAAACTGTCCGTAAAAGCGACAATAAACAAGCTTCCCGGTTTGTGGTTTTAACCAGTTTTTTGGTCGCCCTTGAACTAGGGTTGACGCAGGCTTTAACCGGCGGCGATTTGCGCATTGTGGCTTTTGTAACCTTACTTTTGATCCTTTTTATGCCTTTGGTTTTTTGGGTTTGGGTAAATGGATGGGCCTGGTTTATCCGTGTTTGCGGTCTGCTTTTGGGAGAAGACATTCCCATGGAAAAAATCTATCCCATTGTGGCTTTTTCAGCCGGCGGGTGGATTACGCTGGGGCTGGGTTTTGGTCTGGGCGGGCTTTTGTCGGTTGTGATTGTTGTTTTTCAGGCCTTGGGTTTTCAAAAAGTGTTAGGCTATTCAAAGTGGAATTCGGCGATTTACGTTGGATTTCCTTTTTCTATCATGGCTGTATTGGTTTTGATTTTTACCCTTCTCTTTAAGGTATTCAAATGACAGCGCGACGCCCTTCTTCCATTTCGACCTCTATAAAAACAACTGAAGCGAATCGCAATTTGGTAACTTCTTTTCGCTGGGGTTGGTATGGTTTGGCTTTTTTTGTGCCGTTTGCCGGTATTTTGACAGGGTTATTTTTATATGATCAGGATTCACGCGAAGTCCGCAAAGTGGGCCGTAATTGTCTTTTTATCGGTTTTTTGGTTTGGGTGGTTTTCCCAGTTTTGATTCTGCTGGTAGTCATGGTTTTTTTTGCTTTGGCCGCGGTGAATTGGATCGCGGATATGGTTCCTTCGGACAGCAACTGAGACGTTCTTTTTAGGTCAACGAATATATCCCCGGACTTCTCATGGAAACAAATAATCCTTCGGTTTTGATTACGGGCGGCACGCGGGGTATCGGTTTGGCCCTGGCTAAAAAGTTTCTTCAAAAAAACTGGTCGGTTTCAACCTGTTATCATCAGGATGAAGAAGATGCCAAAAAAGCTCGAAGTGAGCTGTCAGCTATCGGCCCTCATTTCTCCATAACCAAAAACAACGTTACACAGCAAGAATCGGTAGCCGAACTGGTTCAAGATACCTTGGTGAAGTGGGGAAGACTTGATTGTGTGATTCACAACGCCGGGTCTACCCAGAATGCCCGTTTAATCAACGTGGAAGAATCGCAATGGGATGAAACTTTGGACGTTCATTTGAAAGGCGCTTTTTTATTATCTAAAGTCTGTATTCGTCCGATGATGAAGCAAAAAGCCGGCAGTCTTATTTTTATATCTTCAGTGGTCGCAACGACCGGCAATATCGGCCAGGCGAGTTATGTGGCGGCCAAAGCGGGTCTTTTTGGTTTGGCACGAAGTGTTGCACAAGAATATGGATCTAAAAATATTAGGGTAAATGTGGTTTGCCCGGGCTTTCATAAAACCAGGCTGTCAGGAAATCTTTCTCTCGAAGCCGAAGAGGCAATTAGAGAAAAACATTTGCTTAAGACTACTACGGATATCCATGAGGTTTCCGACTTTATGGTCTGGCTTGCGTCCACTCAAACTATTTCGGGTCAGGTGTTTAACCTCGATTCCCGTCTTCCGGGATGGTTATGAGCGGCGGTATTGTCGTCACCGGATGGGGGATGGTAACGCCATTAGGTTTTAATACCCGTTTCACCTGGGAAGGGTTGACGTCAGGTGCCAATCCATTCACGCTCTTAAAAGGGCCGGAGTGGGAAAAGTTTGAAACGCCCCGGGCGGCTGAGGCGCTAGAAGCCTGGATACCTCACACCCTCCTCAAACGCGACCGTTCTTTACAATTAGCCGCTATCGCGGCGGAGGAAGCTTACCAGCATGCTGAACTTTCAAAAGTTTCGGCTGACCGCATTGGCACCACTTTTTCTTCCAGTAAAGGCGGAGTGGTTAGCTTGCTTACCGCAGGGAATGGTCCCTACGAATCCTGGGATTATTTAACGGATTATTTTCCGCATAGCGCCGGGTTGCTTCTGCGCCAACGCCTGGGGTTTACGGGTCCCGGCCTTTCAGTCTCTTCCGCCTGTTCCACCGGCATCGGCAGTATCGCCATGGGAGCCCGACTGCTTCAGGATGGTGAATGTGACGCTGTTATTACGGGGAGCACCGAATCGTCTATTCATCCGCTCATTTACGCGGGGTTCCAAAATATGGGAGTTTTCAGCCGTCAGTGGGAAGGTCCCGCGGCTTTTGATCTGAAACGGGACGGTTTTTTAATGGGTGAAGGCGCTGCGGTAATGGTGCTTGAAAAAGAAGAGTCGGCTAAAAAGAGAAAAGCGCCGATACAAATAAGACTTTCGGGCTGGGCTTTGGGAGCGGACGCTTACCATCCCTTGGAAATGGAACCCCGGGGTCAGACTATCGTGCCGGTTATTCGAAAAGCGCTTAAAAAAGCCAAACTTCATTCGTGGGACATCGGCTATATCAACGCTCACGGTACCGCCACTAAGTTCAATGACCGGGTGGAATCTCAAGCGATTTATAAAGTGTTTGGAGACAAGAAAAGCTGGGTGAGCTCAACTAAGGGGGCGACGGGGCATTTGTTGGGGGCCGCAGGCAGTGTAGAGGCAGTCCTATCAGCCCTGGCTTTGAAAAAGGGAATTTTGCCTGATACACGTAATCTTACTCATCCCGATCCGCAATGTCGAATTCGTCATGTTGAGACGGGCGGGGTAAAGCAAAAAATAAAACATGTCCTTTCACTGTCCTATGGTTTTGGCGGTCAACTGGGCGCGGTTATTTTTTCGCAACTTTAGCAAGCATCAATTTTTGATCAATAGAACGGTATAATG
>Ga0206829_10089_pt1 | contig 35378 bp, 24 predicted proteins | sample Alteio_BWOrgCont_75_FD_152862 | JGI IMG/M metagenome (GOLD analysis project Ga0206829, IMG submission 152862) | Enriched cells from forest soil in Barre Woods Harvard Forest LTER site, Petersham, Massachusetts, United States -... | ecosystem: Environmental > Terrestrial > Soil > Temperate forest >... | reverse complement strand
GCAGTCCCTGAAGACCTTGTAATCCTTGAAGTCCCTGTAATCCTTGAATTCCCTGCGAACCTGTAGCTCCTGTTGGTCCTTGATTTCCTTGAATACCTTGTAACCCCTGAATACCTTGCGCTCCGGTAGCTCCGGTAGCTCCGATACCAGCCGCAGCATACATGGCATAAGGAACGGTCATCAATTCGGCAGTGCCCGTATTCGTGTAGCTATTGCCGCCGGTAGGGTCTAATTCTATTTGAACGAATTGATTGCCGGTACTCCAGTCAATAATATTGAAGGTTCCTGAAAGAACAGAGCCCATTCCAATCTTGACGGTAAACAAACCAAATTGATTTGTCGTAGCGGTGTCTCTTTCCTGGTAAACGATAGGTCCTACCTGACCAGTGTGTATTGAAATCCTCAAAGCAACCAAATGGTTTATGATAGGGTTGCCGGATCCATCTCTTGCGATTGCCTGGTAATTCATACCTTGTGGCACTTGCGCATAAGATTTGTTTAAAATGCTTAGGATGATTATTAAAAACAGAGCTAAGCCAAGAATCAAATTGTAGCTGAATTTACTGGTAACATTTTCCATGGTGATTATTATTTAATTGATTATTGATATATTTAGTTGATATTAATTAGCGATATTTAGTTTGATAACATTTCTTTGGGTACTGCCATCACTGAATGTGGCGACAGCTTCCATAAAATAAATCCCATCTGCCAGCGGGTTAAGATTAAAATTGTGTAGCGTCACTCCCTGATCAAAACCAATTTCGGTTTTATCAATCGTCTTCCCTATAATATCAAAGACACGAAAGACGATAGTTCCGGCTGATTCAAATTGGAAGGAAACAACAAAATTTCCATTAGAAGGATTCATTTCCTGAATTGCCATCAGATCCCTTAATAATAAGCTATCAAATCTTTTACCAAAAGATTAATGCTCTTCCTCCTATTTTTTTGAAAGGTGATGAATAAAAAAATCATTTGTATTATCTATTATCTAATCCGTAATTTTGCGGCAATGGGATTCAAATCTTTTATCAGCGTGCCTTTTGCAAATGCAGTGGCAAAGAATATTCGTAAATGGAGTTCAAATCCTTTTAAAACTCAACAAAATGTCTTTGATGAACTTCTCAAAACAATTAGCAATACTGCCTTCGGCAAGGAACATGAATTGGAAAATGTAAAGACTTATGAGGACTTTAAGAAGAAGGTTCCGGTCAGTGTTTATGAAGATATCAAGCCATATATCGAACGAATAAAGAATGGTGAAAATGATGTCCTCTGGAAAGGTAAACCCATCTATTTGTCGAAGACTTCAGGAACTACTTCCGGAATAAAATATATTCCCATTACCAAGGAGAGCATCCCTAATCACATCAACTCGGCGAGGGATGCTTTGCTCCAATATATTGCTGAAACTGGCAGGCATGATTTTGTTGATGGCAAGATGATTTTCTTAAGTGGAAGCCCGGAACTGGAAAAGGTAGGCGGGATACCTACCGGAAGGCTTTCCGGCATCGTGAATCATCATGTGCCTGGCTATTTACGCACTAATCAGTTGCCTTCCTACAAAACAAATTGCAAAGAAGACTGGGAGCAGAAAGTAGATGCCATCGTTGAAGAAACCATTCACGAGAACATGACTTTGATCAGTGGAATTCCTCCTTGGGTGCAGATGTATTTTGATAAACTCATTCATAAGACAGGGAAGCTGGTGGGCGAGCTTTTTCCGGACTTCTCCTTATTCGTTTATGGTGGTGTTAATTATGAGCCTTATCGCAATAAATTGGAAAGCAGCATTGGCAGGAAAGTGGATAGCATAGAGCTGTATCCCGCATCAGAAGGGTTTATTGCATACCAGGACAGACAAAATGAAGAGGGCTTGTTGCTGCTTTTGAATTCAGGAATCTATTATGAATTTATCCCTGCGAATGAATATTTTAATGATGCTCCTTCGAGGATTAATTTGGAAGATGTCGAACTTGGAATCAACTATGCCATTATCCTGAATACCAACGCTGGTTTGTGGGGATACAGTCTTGGTGATACCGTGAAGTTTGTATCTCGAAACCCTTATAAAATCATTGTTACAGGTCGTGTAGCTCACTTTATTTCTGCATTCGGCGAACATGTTATTGCGGAAGAAGTTGAGAAGGCTTTGCAATTTGCGTGTTCTAAGCAGCATGTCGAAGTCATCGAATTCACAGTTGCCCCTCAGGTAAATCCTAATGAAGGATTGCCTTATCATGAATGGTTCATTGAGTTTGCGAAGGTCCCAGATGATTTGGAATATTTCAGAAACTGCATTGATCAAACGTTGCAAGAGCAAAATATTTATTACAAAGATTTGATAAAAGGGAATATCCTGCAACCATTAAAGATAACAGTAATGCCTGCTAATTCTTTCATTAATTATATGAAATCAAAAGGGAAATTAGGAGGACAGAATAAACTTCCAAGGCTGTCGAATGACAGAAATATAGCAGATGAATTGCGAGTAGTTGATTAATGGAAATTCATTTGACATATTTTTTCTAATATTGCATCATGAAACACACATACGTTTCCCTAAATAAAATGAGCCATGATAAATAATATTCTTGTCCCCACGGATTATTCATTAAACTCCGACAAGGCGGTTAAATATGCCATTGAAATTGCAAGGAAGTCGGGAGCAAAACTCACTTTCTTAAATATTTATTATGTACCCACTTACATCGTGGATGTACCCATAGATCCGGTATCGGAAGGTGCTTTGAAAGCAAAAGCTCTTAGGGAACTTGAACTTTTTAAGTTGGAGCATCTGTCTGAAACTATTGAGATCAGTTTAGAATGTATCCTTAGAGTTGGCAATACTGTCGAACAAATTGTCGCTTGTGCCAATGAAATAAATGCTGACCTTATCATCATGGGAACCAAGGGCGCCAGCGGTATTGCTGAAGTTGTCTTTGGCAGCAATACCGAAGATGTTATTGAGAAGTCCGACATTCCTGTTTTGGCAATTCCGATGATGGCACACAGGCTTGAGTTTAATAATGTTGTATTCGCAACAAACTATCATTACAACGATTTTATGGCTCTTGAAGAATTGATTGATGTGGCGAAACTTTTTGATGCGACTATTACTGTTCTTCACATTGATGATGGAGAGTTGGTTCATGAATTTGAATATTCCATGCTTGACAATTTTCGTGCAAGGGTAAAGGAGAAAATATCATATCCCAACATTCATTTTCAATTGATGGAAAACAAGAATGTCTATGAAGGACTTCAGGATTTCATTCATAAGAACAAGATTGATCTTCTTGTTTTATCTGCAAGAAAGAAAGTTATGTATAATCATTTCTTTGGTAAAAGCATCAGTACAAAAATGGTGTTTCATACTCATATTCCGCTGCTTGTTTTTAAGATCAATGAGGACGATGAGATTACCAATTTTTGAAATTTTTGTACTTTTGCAGTATTAAAAATATATAAACAATATTCCACAATGAAAAGAATAATTGCAGTTGCATTAATGGTTTTAGCCTTATCAGGCACGGCATTCTGTCAAAAGGAAATAAAATGGTACACGTTGCAGGAAGCTTTAAAACTTAGCGCTTCAAATCCCAAGAAGATATTTATTGATGTCTATACAGATTGGTGTGGCTGGTGCAAAAGAATGGATGCTACCACTTTCAAAGATCCGATGGTGATAGATTATATGAATAAATATTTCTATGCTGTGAAGTTTAATGCAGAGAAAATTGATACCATTACCTACAAAGGAAAGTTATATACCATCAAGCCGGATAGCAAAGTGAATGACCTTGCCATCTATTTTCTGAATAGCAAGATGTCTTATCCCACAACGGTTTATTTGAATGAGAATGCGGATTTGATTCAACCTATTCCCGGCTATCGTGATGCTAATGAAATGGGGATGTTTCTGACTTACCTGGGAGCTGATATTGCGCGATGGGTATCGTGGGAGAATTACCAGCCGATATATAAAATCATCAAAGATGCCCCCCCTGCAAATTAGGATTACCAATTAAGAAAGAAGTCTTAAATAGGTTTCAAACTTCTTTTTATACTTAAATTCTCCTATTAATAGCTTAAAAACCATTTGTCCGATACTATGGCAATAGTATCCCGAATTACCCTTTTCCCCGCTGTAAATATTCTTTTTCCATTACAAAACATCCTTAAAACCCACATCTTTTTATTAAGGAAAAAGATTTGGGTACACGGTAGATATATATAGGAGTCCTTCCTTCCTAATCCACCCTTTTTCCTGGAATCTGAATTCCCAAAAAGGGAATTTTACGCTTGAAATCGGACCGCGGGAGACATTTTTCTCACCAGAAAGGCTCTTCTGGTCGCCACAAAAGCCCTTCTTATCGTAACAAGAGACCTTCTAAGCGTAAGAAAGGACCTTCTAAGCGTAAGAAAGGACATTCGAAGCGTAAGAAAGGACATTCGAAGTCTAACAAGAGCCCTTCTAATCATAAGAACAGACCTTCCTATCATAACAAGTGCCCTTCTAATCGTAAGAATAGAACTTCTGATCGTAAGAATGGATATTCCTATAGTAACAAGAGCCCTTCTGATCGTAACAATGGACAATTTGGTTTTAATAAGGTACACACTATGGACTTTATCCAGCTTTTGATTGATTTTTTGGTTATCAAATTTGATTTTATAAAAAAAGGGAACCATCATCATTTGACAATAGTCTCTTAAACCCAAATTAAGAATTTGAATTATTATTATAGAAAAAATGGAGAAAAAATAAGCTGTGAAACCCTTTGCTCCTGTTGAATTATGAGCTATTTTCTATGTATTCACTTAAACTTGCTATTGCTTAATTTGGGTTAAACGGATGTTATGGATTTATTCCGTCTATAGTTCCTAATTCCTAATTAACTTACGGTTTTTTGTTTTTGTAGGTTACTATTGCCAACATGCCTCCGTCTTTGCTGATGGCAAGGCGATAAAAATCTTTGATACCAAGACTTGAGAAGTCAGCAATCTGTTCCCATTCAGCATCTATTTCAGGTTCGAAACGATACAATTTATTTTCTTTTCCCATCAGCAAAACTCCATCGGGAGTCCACACATAATCTTCGCTGCCTTTGAGCGTATTGACGATGGTTGATATGGCATTATTCCTTAAATTCAATTCCATAATCTTCCAGCCATTCACAGAATCTTTATCCACAAAACTTATGGAATTCTTCTCTGGAATCCTTTGAATACATCTCCCGATATTTTTTGCCAGGACATCATAATGACCTGTCTTTACATCAGCTAATAATAAAGTAGGCGGCTCCGTCAATTTGAATAATGCCAATGAATTTTTATTTATCCAGCAGTAATATCCTATGGAATCCAATTTGGGAAGTATCACCTGTGCCGAGGAATCCTTGGCTCCAAAATTATACTTCCACAATCTTTGGGTAGAATCTTTTTCTACTACCACTGCGGAATATCCTTTTCCTCCGGGCATTATTTGCGGGGAAAACTCACTTACTGCAGTTTTTGTGAGGCGGGCAGTACCCCTGGTATAGATGATATATTCATAAATATCGGCTTGCCCATCCTCCCTGATCGAGGTATATAATACGCCAGAGCCATCGGGCAGGAATTCAGGCTGGTTGTCATAACCAGGGCGGTCGGTGATGTTCATGGCATCACTCCAGGTGAAACCATCTTTGTTTGCACGGATATTCATCAGGTAAATATCAGTGTCAGGAAATTTGTCCTGAGCAAATGACATACTATCGAATGCCGCGATAATCAAAAGGGTTAAGTAAATTCTTCTCATTAGGATTTGTTATATGGTTTAGGAATTATTTAAGGATGCTAAAATAGGTATTTGATGAGAAATGAAAAGTATTTATACCCTGCTCGGAAGGAATCTTAGCGGCTGCGGAAGGAATCTAAACGGGTTCGGAAGAAATCTTAATGAGTTCGGATGGAATTTTAGCGGCTTCGGAAGACATCTTAACGGGTTCGGAAGGAATCTTAACGGGTTCGGAAGAAATCTTAGTAAGCACTTAAGCAGTGAGTAGAAAGGGATTCTTATAAATAATTGAACCCACTATCTTGTTCAATAAATAAATAAAAGAATGAAATAATTCAATTATTGAATAACAATCCTCGTTCTGAATACCGCATCATTCTTTTGAATCTTTAGCAGATAAATTCCCTGGCTGATGCCTTCAAGATTTAATTTGGTAAGATTATTTCCGATGACAGCTTTATGATTTTCAGTAAGGATTGCTCTGCCTGTAATATCTATTAAACCCAAAGTATATTCTTCTTCATTCGTGGAAGAGAAATTAATGGTTACCTGATTTGTCGCAGGATTTGGATAGACATTGAAATAACTGTCAGAACTTGATATTGATGATACATTGGTGCAAATAGTGACGAAAATAACTTGCATCGAAGTATTTGAACATTGAATTGAATCGGTATAGGAATAGGTAATGGTATCAAAGCCGGAACTCAATGTGGAAGGATTAAAAACATTAAATGATACTCCATTCCCGGAAAAAGTGCCGCCGACAGGGGTACCTGACAAAGAATAATTACCCCCATCTGTGCAGATAGTATCTGGAATGTTTGTGATAGAGACGACCGGCGAAGGATTGACAGAGACCGTCATTAATTCGAAAGCAAGGCATCCATTTAAGTTTAATTCGATTTGATAGGTAACAAACACAGGTGCATTGGTCGTATTTATCAAAGTTTCATTGATTGGATTTGGTTGTGGAGTAAGAACTGCAGGATTACTGATGCCTGCAACTGCAAACCTTGTCCATTTGCTAATAGTAGAATTAGGTATCGCTGTTGCATTGTAATTAAAGGGGGTATTGCTACATACGGATGGAGGATTTTGAACGCCTGTGAATATTGGGAATGGAATAAATTGAATGGTATCCGAAGGATTTCCATTGGCAATAACCTGAAGGGAATAATCATTCCTTGGAAGACCGACAGGCAGTATGAAATAGGCTGTATCAATAAGACCACCTGTCATCACACCTGTTCGGTTCCAGTTATAAGTCCTTGCATAATAGACCTGTGTTCCTGATGTTAATCTGACAATAGGATAATTGGATTCCATTTGCCAATCATCGCCATAAGCTGCACCCTCTGATATCCCGTTGAATAAAGTCCCTGTGATTGAAAAAGAATCGCAAGATGTTTGGATTACTTGATTTATCGTGGGCTTCCCGACAGCAAGAGGGGAGCCAACCGAAATATATTCATAGTATTGAGTCGAATTTGATTCCTGCTGTTGAGAATAAAGTATCGAACCATCAGGAAGATCAAGCATGATAGTTTCATAAGAAGGAATTTGTGCAACATATCCGCCATAAGGAGAATTGATAAGATGAAAAGCATTTGCGAGATAATCATAAATATAATAAGAAGTAGAATCCGGGAAATGACTATTAACGGAAGGTATTAGAGAAGCGGCGATTAAAATATTTCCATTAGCCATCATAGTGCCTGCGGCATCTGGCATTCCATGACCATCAGGAATATCAGGACCTGCAATCCATCCACCCGGATTATTATTTCCCGAAGGAGTATAAATGGCAGTATGACCGGTAGCACCAAGGAAAAAAGCTTTTCCGTTAGGTAAAAGAAAGGCTGGTCCGGTCTCATGACCAAAAGGATCGTATAATGAAACCGGAAGATTAGCATCTGCTAACCATAGGTCTAAAGCAGGAATAAATCTTTCAGAAGTGGTCTGATCTCTGTCCACAAAGAGAATACTGTTGTCTGAAAGTTTCACCCACATAGATTCATTGTGAATACCATGAGTTACGTAAAGGCTGCTGTATGTATTATTAACCTGGTCATAGACGGTAGTACTTCGATAATTATTAGTGGTATCAACAAGTGCCTGAAGAATATTTCCATTGGGTAATATTTCAGAGTTGGCATCTTTTATATTATAACCAGTAACAGGCAATGCACTCCAGGTATCAGCAACAGGATCATAAATTTCTCCCAGAGAACCACCGGTGCCATATTCACCACCGGCAACATATACTCGACCATCCTTCATAACTTGTGTTGAGAAATAAAGACGAGTATTCGCCATTGAATCAATCTGCGACCAAGTCCCATTCAAATAACTACCTTGTGGGTCGGGAGTGAGTTTATCCCACCTATTGCCATAAATGTCATTTCCTCCTGAAGCTGTTTTACAGATAACTGTTCCATCAGTCATGAGAAGCATTACGCCGCCATTTGGATCGGGGGCTTGAGCTCCGATAGTTACCCACCTTCCTAATGGATTAGAAATTGTTTGAGAGCCAACAGGGCAAGTAAGAGTGGGTGTCTGTATTCCCATATTTCCTGAACCCAAAATTTGTGTACAACACGCGCCTATTAAATCTCCTGTTATTGCCGAGGGTGCAATATCATAAGTAACCCAGAAATAATTTATTCCATAGTTTAAGAAAGTTGAACCAGTAACAGTAAAAGTTCCGTTAGGGTTAGGTATTACAACACCATAAGGAGTTGCAGTCGAAAATATATTGCTATTCCCTGAATAAAAAACCTTAGCATTTGCTAAATCGCCTCCCGGATTAGTACAACCATTTGTGTTAAGGGTAATGTTATTAATAATAATTGGTTGCAGGGAGCCGGTAGTAACAATTTGAATCTGAATAACAGGATTATTTATTGAGTTTAATGTATCTATGGCTGTATTATTCAGAAAAACTGTGGTACTTGAACTGTAGTTCATTTGAACCGGTGCCTGTGGTGTCCAAATATATGTCGTTCCTGATGCAGGGATATTTGTTGATGATACCTGGCATACAGAATCTATTGAAGTTGCAGAACTCGAAGTTGCCCAGGTAGTTGAGCCATTGGTAACAGTGCGCAGATTAAAATCACTTAGTTGATATCCCACCAAACCGACTTGACCTGCCTCATTGCCATTATCTGTGCAATTTACATTTGATATTAATGGAGTCGCAACTGTTGAAGCACCATACCTGATCCATACCTCATTGCTGGTTTCATTTAGGATAATTTGGAAGGATAAATGATTGGAACTGTTATCTCCATAATGATCGCAATCTGTCCATTGAATAACAAAGGTGCGGTTGGGGTTATTTCCCATTGTTGTATCTGATATGAATGAATTGTTACTCGCCGATACAAGGTCGGTGGCATAGGCAGCAATAGAATTTCCATTCGTGCTTCTTAGCCCGCAAGCAGCTTGTGAAGCAGGTGGTACATTACCAAATGTAATGAACCCATTTGTGTTCACATACATGGTTGTGAAAGCAATATTATCGTATGTAAATGAAAACGGTAATGTAATCTGTTGTGATGTTGCATCATCCCAAGGAGCTGAAAAAAGAATATTCCCCGTAAAAGAAGTATAGATTTCATGACTCCAGGAAAAGCTATAACCCGCAACCTGTGCTTGTGATGTATTAATCATTATCAAGAGAATAGATAATAGTGTAGTTAGCCCCTTAGATACTTTTGAAATAAGGCGGGTTCCATCATTTACTGATGTTAGGTTTGCTGATTGTCTGCAATTAGGTACTGATGTATTCATTGTATATCTTTTAGTATAAATATTATTTTTAATGTGGCGCGAATGTAAGAATTATTCTAATAAAAGTTTAATGATTTATGCCACTGCTCAATAAACTTATTTTTCTTTTTCTACTTTTGCCGCATCAATAATAACCAATATGACTCCTACGATAGATGAATTAAACAGCATTGCCTCACAGGTAAGAAGAGATATAGTGCGCATGGTTCATGCCGTGCAATCAGGGCATCCGGGTGGATCCTTAGGATGTACGGATTACTTTACTGCCATGTATTTTGACATCCTTAAACACACTCCTAAATCGTTCTCTATGGATGGAATCGGAGAGGATGTTTTCTTTTTATCGAATGGGCATATTTCGCCTGTTTGGTATAGTGTTCTTGCCAGAAGCGGTTACTTTGAAGTGAAGGAATTAGCTACCTTTCGGAAGATCAATTCCCGTCTTCAGGGACATCCGACTACTCATGAAGGATTGCCTGGAATTCGAGTTGCTTCGGGTTCTCTTGGTCAAGGATTATCTGTAGCCATTGGTGCTGCATTAGCAAAGAAATTAAACAATGATTCTAATCTAATTTACAGCCTTCATGGCGATGGCGAAATGCAGGAAGGGCAGATTTGGGAAGCTGCCATGTATGCCGGAGGAAAGAAAGTTGACAACCTCATTTCAACAATAGATTACAACGGACAACAGATTGATGGTTCTACTGATAACGTCCTCCCAATGGGCGATTTGAGAGACAAGTGGGATGCCTTTGGTTGGAAAACCTTAACGATGAATGGCAATAATATGGAAGAAATATTATCCACCATGAAAGAAGCAAAATCATTAACCGGCAATGGAAAACCAATCATGATTCTGATGACAACAACCATGGGTCAAGGTGTTGACTTCATGATGGGAAGCCACAAATGGCATGGCATTGCGCCTAATGATGAACAGCTCGGCATTGCTCTTTCTCAATTGAAAGAAACGCTTGGAGACTATTAAGTCAATTAGGAATTATCAATTAGGAATTAGGAAGTGAAGACTACTTTGAAAACCTTCGTGTCTCTTCATAGTTCCTGCAAGTCCCGTTCATACGGGATTCGTGCCTTCGTGGTAATTTTTCTTCTTCTCTTTTCTTCCAATTCCTATTCCCAAAAAGCTCCCAAAGAATTAACCCGAATCCTCTTCCTCTTCGATTGTTCGGGCAGTATGAATGCCAACTTCCAGACCGCTCCCAAGATTCAAATCGCCAAGAGATTACTCAATGAATTATTAGACAGTTTGAAGAAAGTCGGCAACCTTGAATTAGCCTTGAGATGCTTCGGTCATCAGGTGCCCTGGCCCCCCGGCGATTGCAATGACACCCGTCTTGAAGTTCCTTTCCAAAGAAATAATGCCGATGTCATCAAGACCCGATTGACCAGCATTGAAGCCAAAGGCACCACTCCGATTGCTCAATCTTTATTAGCCTGCGAGAAGGATTTCCCTGACCTCAATGCCCGCAATATTATCATCCTTATCACCGATGGTATCGAGGAATGCAAGGGCGATCCCTGTGCTGTTTCCAATGAATTGCAGAAGAAGGGCATCATCCTAAAACCCTTCATCATCGGCATTGGTCTTGACTTGGATTTCAAGAAGAGTTTTGAATGTGTAGGCACCTATTATGATGCCTCAAACGAGGTTGATTTCAAGAACGTCCTCAAAGTGGTTATCTCACAGGTTTTGAATACCACAACATGTCAGGTCAATCTTCTTGATACTTATGGAAAACCCACTGAAACCAATGTGAACATGACCTTCTTCAACAAAACTTCCGGCATGGAAAAATACAATTATGTCCATACCATGAATGCCCGTGGCAACCCTGATACCTTGCACATTGACCCATTGGTTACTTACAATATCAAGGTTCACACCATTCCCCCGGTCGAGAAAGACAGCATCGTTCTCACGCCCGGAAAACATACCATCATCGGCATTGATGCACCCCAGGGCAACCTGTTATTAAAGTTCAAGGCGACCAGTGAATACAACGATCTCAAGTGCATCGTCCGCAAGGCAAAAGACCCGATTACATTGAATGTTCAGGACTTCAATACCAGCATAAAATATCTTGTCGGCAGGTACGATCTCGAAGTTTTATCCCTTCCAAGAATGAACATTCCGAATGTCGAAATCTCCCAAAGCCATACCACCACCGTCGAGATTCCACAATCAGGATTAGTAACCATTGTCGCCAATGCACAAGGCTTCGGCACCCTTTATTCCGTAGAGAAAACCGACCTCAACCTCATCTACAACCTCAACGAAAACACGCTCAAAGAAACCCTCGTCCTCCTCCCCGGCACCTACAAAGTCGTCTATCGTTCGAGAGCTTCGAGGGAAACAATTTATACCATCGAAAAAACCTTCAAGGTAGTTTCGGGGACTTCCATTGTAGTAAATTTGTTTTGAGTATTCCTTTTATTATGTGATTTGAGCCTGTACAAAGGCATTCTGAAGCTATACAAATCCATTCTGAAGCTGTACAAACTCATTCGGAAGCTATACAAAGGCATTCAGAACCTGTACAATGTCATTCGGAAGCTATACGAACCCACTCGGAAGCTATACAAACCCATTCGGAAGCTATATTTTAAGGAAGTGGGTTTTTTTTAACATTTGAGAATGGGAAATTTTTTATGTTTAGTTATGAGAAAGCGTTTTGAATGGGTACTAAGGCATTTTGAGGGTATCCCAAAGAGATATGAAGGTATCCCAAAGCGTTTTGAGGGTATCCCAAGGCATTTTAGGGGTGTCCCAAGGCGTTTTGAAGGCATCCCAAGGCGTTTTGAAGGCATCCCAAGGCGTTTTGAGGCTCTCCCATCTGGCTCCTTTTTTCGGGCACATTTTAGTTAAAACAATTGGATGGTGTAATATTCTTCATAAATTAAAATATAAGTTTGGAGTTTATCTTAACTTTTTTCCTACTTTTGCCACCGCAAAATAAAAATAGAATGATGTAAAAAAAGATAAAAGCAAAATATAGGCGTTTAGCTATTCTACTGAAGGAATCGTGCAAAATTTTTAAGTAATAGAATTATAAAGCTTAACGCTCGCGAAAGGTGCGGGCGTTTGTTTAATTCTATTACGGGCTCTTGCACGAGCCTCTTCGGTGTTAGCAAATTTGCTCGCACCGATTTTGTTTTATAAGGATTAAAGTAAATAAACAAATGTATAAAGAAAGAAGCGGTTCAAGAGCACCATAAAGGATGATGGTCAAATGTCATTAATATTTTTATCCGTAATTTTACACCGTAATAAAAAAATAATAGTTTATAAAAAAAATAATAATTAAAATAAATACATAAAAAATGAAAAAAATAACAATAATCATAATCGCAATCTCCCTGTCATTCGGGGCTTCTGGAGTAGCTCAAGTTTCTCGCTCTCAAGCACAGTATGATGCTGATGTGAAATCATTAAATGATACCGCTAAGCGTAATCAGATACAAAGAAATTGGGATAATAATCTCAAAACACATGATACTTCGGATCATAGACAAAAGTGGAATAGTTTCTATGACTATTATGAACAAACGGCAAAGTATATTTTTGAAGGAATAGAAATAACCAAGGGAATACCTTTTAGAGACGTAAATGCTAATAATGCTACTCATATATCAAGAAAAATTATTGTTACAAAAATTTACAAAAATAGTGATGGAAAACTCAAATTAGGAACAGTTCAACTTATTGATGATACGACTCCTATTTGGTTAAATGATGATGGCAGTACAATGATTGTTCCCATTGATGATTGGCATCATCCTATAACTAATGGAGTTTATTTTTGTAATGATTATTATAAACCTTCACCTTATAAAATTACTACAGATAATGAACCAATTGCATTAGCACAAATTTATGGCGAGAATAAAGAGGTATATTATAAACGCAAAAATATAACTCCAATTCAAGATACTTTGTTACAAAAAAAAAGTCCAAATGAAAATGAAATAAAGCAAAGCCCAAAACTACAAAATGTAATTGAAGATACTACGGGCAATGGTCAAAGATATAAAGAGCATTTAGATAATTACCAATCATACATGAATAAGCTTCAAATCAAACTTTTGCCTAAATCTCATGGAGAAAAAGCTCTTGAATCTATTAGCTTTTCAATTGGATTTGCAACACAAACAACTTCAGGTCCAAATCATTATCTTGAATTTGATGTTTTGGCAAATTGCAGTTCTGATACTACCTTTTTTGATAATTGTCTTTTAAGGATTTCTTATGATACAAATTCGTTTGGAAGTAATATTGTGGCTAATAATAATGTTACAATTACAAAAGGCTCAAACTATAATTCAGTAACTTATTTTGATCCGAATACTAACGATATAGACTGGACACCTTATATGATGGATGTTCCATTCGGTACAGATTTTAGTCAAACAACATTATATAGGACAAACATTAATACTTCACTTGAACAACTTTTACATTTTAAAATGTTGATTCGAACTTGCAATACCAATCCTCAAGTTGCATTTGCAGATATTGACAGCACCTATTTTTTTTCATTTTTTGCTTTGAATCCATCTGATAGTATTACAAATACCTTGCCTTATGATACCTCTTATTATTCTGGTAGTATAACGCAAACTTTGTGTGCACCATTTATCGGTTACTTTACTCCTACTGCTATTCCTGGTGCTCATTATCCACTTGATAGTATTAATGAGGCACTTGTTGATATTACAGGTATTAATTTTGGATCAGTCAAGGGTACAGTTTGGGTTCCAAACGCTGATACTGGAGGATTGGGGGGACCTATAATTCCACTTAACAATAATGATATAATTTATTGGTCAGATAATTTGATTAGGATAATTATGCCTTCGATTGTTGATTCCTTTCCGGCAAGTGCAACAGATTCATTTTGGACTTACCCATGTCCAGGAAGTGGTATATTTCAAATCGCAACAAGTAATGGCATTGCCTCAAGTTATGCTCCAATATATTTTCCTTATGCAATTAAAAATATTATTAATAATGCACCTTATTCAAAGGCAAGACTTGATTTGGCGAATGTCAATACCAACGGAGGATATGTTTTCATGCTTGATACAAGTATTATTAGTTTTAATGCTTCAAATCCAATTCTTATACCCTTAATCCAAAAAGCAATAAAAGAGGTTGCATGTAAAACAGGGGCTACTATTACAATGGGAGGACCAATATCCGATAATGGTTTTAATCCTGATGCTATTTGCACAATATTTTTTATGAATGCCCCTTCGGATACTGGGGTATTAGCAGATACACGAACTTCATTGCCTGTGTTTTTTTGTGAAAGTCCTTCTTTCACTGAAAAATATTTTATCCAAAAAGCAATGAAAATTGGAATTTTAAGAGATCCTTCATTATTTAGTTTGCCCTATTGGCAATTTGATACAATACAAGCTGATTTATCAACAGGAAGAATAGGTTTTTATCAAGCTTTAATGCATGAGCTATTACATGCTGTGGGAGAAAAACATGTTGACCAACAAGAATTGATGTATTGGAAGACTCCATCAGGTTTTATTGCAGGACCTCTGCGTGATTCAATTAGTTCAAATGACGGGGATGGCGGTGGAGATATTGTTTATAAGAGTTCCTTTATAGATACAATTACTGCTGTTTGTGGACCATACACAAATTTAATAGTCTATCATGATTGTGTTAATGGTGGTAATAGCTTTGGCATTCCAAATATTAATCCCAATGTTTTAAATATGAAAATGTATCCTAATCCTCTTAATGATAATTTATTGAATATTCAATATACTTTAAAACAAGATTCTCGTGTTACGTTTAAAGTCCTTGATATTACAGGGAGAGAGGTTTATTCAATGAATGAAAATTTGAATGCAGGAGAACATACAGACCAATTGAATTTAGATAATCTTGCCATCGGTGTTTATCTTATAAAAATCATTATTGGAGATACTCAGGATACACAAAAATTAGTGAAGATTCGATAAAGCATAGCAAACTACTTTTTGAAAAGCGGCATACGACATGCCGCTTTTTTTTTATTTAATCCTTTTATGATACCGACCTTTTTGGGGCGGTGCAATAAAAGGATGAAGAAAGCAGTTATGATGCAAGTTCTCGTAATTCGTAAAACTAATTAAATTCATGGATACTTTACAATCAAAAATAGACAAGGTGAAAGAGTTTCACATTGTGTTCAAATTACCGCACAGGGAAGAGCCTTATGCAGCTATTGATGAAGACGTTGTTCGCTTGCGGCACAGGCTGATGGCAGAAGAAAATGATGAATACTTGGATGCCTGTCTCAAGGGAGATTTGGTAGAGATTGCTGATGCGCTGGGAGATAAATTATATATCCTTTGCGGGACGCTGATCTCTCATGGGCTGCAATATAAAATCGAAGAAGTCTTTGATGAGATTCACCGAAGCAACATGTCGAAATTAGATGATAACGGACAACCGATTTATCGTGAAGACGGGAAGATAATGAAGAGCGAGAACTACTTCAAGCCTGATATTAAAAAGATATTGTCTGTTTAAATCTTGAACTTCAATCCTCCTTCTTTCTTCACAAATTCCAAGACCCTTTTATCCATAAAAGCAGGGAAGAATTTGTTGAGGAAGACCATCAATTTTCCTGTTCTGGTAAGGATTAAATCGCGTTTGCGATTCGATACCGCATGAAGGATTTCTTGAGCCACTGCTTCGGCTGACATTAATTTATTTTCCTCCAAAGGGCTTTCCCTCTGTGCCTTTCCGTCTTTTGACAGGGCATTATTTCTGATGTTTGAAATGGTATATCCAGGACATGCAACCAGGACATGAAGATCATTTTCGAGGTTCTCAATCCGGAGTGTTTCGAGGAAGCCCTCCATCGCAAACTTCGATGCCGAATATCCTGTCCTTCCCGGCAAGCCTTTCTTGCCTGCAATAGAAGAAATCCCTACGACAGAGCCCTTCGATTCCAATAGATGGGGTAATGCATATTTTGTGCAATAGACCATTCCCCAGAAGTTCACATCCATCAATTGTTTCAAGACTTTCAAGTCCACATCTCTGAATAAAGCTCTCATCGAAATCCCTGCATTATTTATTAAAATATCAATCCTTCCAAAGTGTTTTATAGTGGCATCTATCATCTTACTGCAATCATCTTCTTTGGTTACATCAGTAATAATGGTCAAGACTTCCACACCTTTTAAGGTTAAGATTTCTTCGAGTTCCTTCAACTTTAATTCATCCCTCGCAGCCAAAACCACCTTACTTCCGGCATCAGCAAAAGCAATGGCACAAGCCCTTCCAATACCAGACGAGGCACCTGTTATTATTACTACTTTATCTTTCATATTATGACTGTTCATCACAGAATTATTAAGAAACTATCAAGCGGCAAAGTTATAAATCGCATACAAAAAGGAAGTATTCACTTTTCAATAATTAGTTGTTTAATAAAATATGAAATTCCTTTTTGAACGAGGTCAAATTGGATGTAATTTTGCAGAAATTATTTATATATTATGGTATCAGTAATCATCATCAACTATAACACCTTCGTATTAACTCATTCCTGTATCAATTCTGTTTTGAAAATGAGTACCACTGAATCCCCCGAAATTATTTTGGTGGATAATGCATCAACTGAAAGAGATGTTGATGAATTAAAGAAAGATTTCCCAGAGTTAATCATAATCAAGAATAATGAAAATATTGGTTTTGCAAAAGCAAATAATTCTATCTTTGAAAAATCCACACTTTAATCAAATCGCTCAGGTCTATTAGAACACGTTCAGTTAGAATAATTGATAAGAAAATGATATGCAGGCTTCAATTTCTTAGGACAATTCATTAATCAATCATTATACTATTTTGATTATTAAATTTATTGGTATTGATCCTAATTGATGTAAATAAAAAAGGGAGATAAAATATCTCCCTTTAGTTTTTTTTCAAGATCACCTATCGAACTAGATTACCAACGGTTGTTGTCATCACGTCTTTTGTTGTAGCCACCACCACCACCATGTCCACCACGATTACCACCTTCTCTAGGTTTTCTGTCTTCCGCAGCATTTACGGTTAATTTTTTGCCATCAAGCTCCATTCCGTTTAATCCGGACATCGCTTTCTTGGCTTCTTCATCATTTTCCATGTCAACAAAGCCGAAACCTTTACTGCGACCGGTCATTTTATCGGTAATAATGTTTACAGAAGCAACCGTACCGAACTTTTCAAATTGCTGTCTCACTTCGCCTTCCTCTATGTTATAGGGAAGACCACCTACGAAAATTCTCATTTCTTTATATTTTTTTAATTAGGCGGCAAAAATACAAAAAAAATCCGAGAGTTGTAACATGTTTATGAAAATAAATCTCTGATGTGTATTTTTTTCTTTTATATTTATCTAATGTAATGGAATGTGTGAATTCAGTTTTTAAGAATCCAAAGAAAAAAATTAAATAGGATTTATCTTCGGTAATTAATGTATTCTCTTAATTGATTCTATCAATTTAAGAGAATGAAAGATAAGAGGTCATCAATGTTGCAAGAAGATATTGTTATTCCAAATATTATCTGTAATTTTGTAATTGAATTAATAATAACAAATATGAGAAAGATAACCCTCCAGATAATCATTGCACTTTTTGCTCTTCAGGCTTCACTTCTAACTGTCAAAGCCCAACAAGGGCAATGGACTTGGATGCAAGGCAACAATTACCAGGGAGCTGCTACAGTATGGGGAACTAAAGGGTTTTTTGCTCCTGCTAATACTCCTGGTGCCATATACGAAGCCGAACAATGGACCGATCATCAGGGATATTTCTGGATGGCGGATGGAACCATGAATATGTGGAAGTATGATCCTACCATTAATCAATGGGCTTGGATAAAGGGTCCGCAAAATGGAAGTGTTGTTGTTTATGGGACTATGGGGATTCCAGACACTGCCAATCAAATGGGTTATCGTGGTCAAGGAATTCCCACCTGGGTTGATACTGCCGGTAATTTATGGATCTTTGGGGGGCGAGGTATTGGTGCAAACAATGTTTATGGATACCAAAATGACCTCTGGATGTATAATATTCAGACCAATGAATGGACTTGGGAGGCAGGTGCCGATACCGCGAATAATCTTGGTAATTATGGCATTATCCATGTTGAAGCCTCAACCAATCTTCCTCCTGCTCGCGGCGAAACCAGTGCTACATGGGTAGATAATGACAATAATCTCTGGCTCTTTGGGGGAGCTTATAAATTGACTGATCAATCGCCTGCTTATGTATTTAATGACTTATGGAAGTTTGACATTGCTACTCATAATTGGGTGTGGGAAAGCGGACAGAGTACAGCAAATAATCCAGCAGTCTATGGCACACTTGGTGTTCCCAATTCTGCAAATGTTCCGAGTTCAAGATTTGCTTATGCAACCTGGAAAGATTGCAGTGAAAATCTCTGGATGTTTGGAGGCTATTATTATGTAAGTATTTTTGGTGATACATACATGGTTAATGATATGTGGCGTTACAATCCCACTAACAGCGAATGGACATGGATGAGTGGTACTAATCAATATAATAATAGGGGAAATGATTCCATTAGATGCTATGCGTCAGACACCAATATTCCCCCTGGTCGGTTCGAGAACAGGGCTTGCTGGACAAGGGGCGGGGGGACTCACTTTGAGTTCTTTGGTGGGTGGTCTCATATTAGTCTTGATTCTTGTTATAATGACCTTTGGGATTATAATGTGACTACCAATAAATGGACACTAATGAGTGGCAGTGTCGTTCCGGCTGCTTCAGGACAAAACGGCAGTTATGGCACTTACCAGGTATCAAGCCCGACCAATATGCCTCCGTCTCGTGCCGGTTCTTTGGGTTGGCAGCGTGGTGATACTTTATGGATGTTTGGTGGTGGGAATCCTTATCTCTTTAACTTCAATGATATGTGGCGATTTGTGCCTGATACTACTTGTCCTGTCATTTCTAATCCAGGGAGTCCTGCTGTTGCAAACTTTAGTGCTGCACCTCTTAGCGGGTGTGCTCCATTGACTGTTACGTTTAGTAATTCCAGTTCAAATGGGTCTCAATATGTCTGGTATTTTGGGGATGGAGATTCGAGCACTTTGTCTAATCCTACTCATACTTATATTGATTCGGGAAGCTATTCGGTTACTTTAATTGCTATTAATTCTTCGCCTTGCGGTACCTATAAAGATACTTTGAAGTTTGTGAATTATATCCATGTTCATGCAAAGGCATTCGTGGCTTTGACTCCTAACCCTGTTACCGGATGCTCTCCGCTCACTGTTAGTTTCACGGATACTGCAAGGAATAATTCTTCATTGCTTTGGAACTTCGGAGATGGAGGCACGAGCACTGTTTCCAATCCTTCTCATACCTATCTCAAAGGAACTTATACCATTTCCCTGATAGCTTACAATGTCTTCGGATGCAATGATACTGCTTATTACAGTTCGATTTATGTTGATACTATTCCTACCGTTTCTGATTCGTTTTTTGCTGTTCCATTAACTGGCTGCAAGCCTTTGAATGTCGCCTTCTATAATGAGAGCGTCAATGGGGTGCATTACTTATGGAACTTTGGTGATCTTGATACCAGCACTTCTAAAAATCCTAATCATACTTATCTTGATTCGGGAGTTTATACTGTAACATTATATACCATTAATGATACTTCTATTTGTGGTAGTGTAGAGGATACGTCTGTTAAGGTCGAATATATTGAAGTGGGCAGCCCTGTGCTTGTTTTGAGTAGTTTTACTTCCAGTCCTGACAGCGGTTGTGCGCCTATCCTTGTTAATTTTACCAACAGCAGTTCGAATGGGAATAACTATCTCTGGAACTTCGGCAATGGGGAAACTGATACTGCTCTTAATCCTAAGAATATACTTTACTATGACAGCGGCACTTATCATATTACCTTGATTACTTATAATAACACTGCGAGATGCCAAAGTCCGCCTGATACCTTGTCTGTGGATATTCATGTGGATAGCTGCTTCTTGTATATTCCTAATGTCTTTTCGCCAAATGGAGATGGGAAGAATGATTTCTTCAACCTGTGGGCTTATGGATATTCCAACTATCACCTGATCATCTATGACCGTTGGGGCTTGAAGATATTTGAGAGCTATAACAACGAATATCTTTGGAATGGAAGGGTGAATAATACCGGTGGCAAATGCCCTGATGGGACTTATTATTATATCTTCTCGGCTGATGATATGGGTGGGCAGCCTTTCCTGAGTCATGGGTACATTACTTTGATTCGGTAGAAGGCTTTCTATCTGATTTGCCAATATTATATATAGTTTCAGCTTTTTTATTATTAGTGAAATTCGTTCATTTTTGGGTATGTCCTTGTCATTTTTTGGTATGTCCGGCATCCGAAAGGATATGTCCTTGTCATTTATTGCTCTGTCCACCTTCCGACAGGGTCCGTCCTTGTCATTTCTTGCTTTGTCCGCCTTCTGGCAGGTTTCGTCCTTGTCATTTATTGCTCAGTCCACCTTCGGACAGATGATGTCCTTGTTATTTTTTGGAATGTCTCCTTCATTATTGGCTCTGTCCGTTGTATTTTTTGTAATGTTTTGGAATTCTGCTGAATTGGGTCTTTTTGAAGATGAGTGTAGCCTGATTTTCCATTGAATAATCCTAAACTTTTAGGGCATAAAAAAAGGGACATTAATGCCCCTCATTTTAATTCTTTATGATTGTCCGTATTAATACCTAATGTTGTTAAAATAATGGATATTGAACAAGGAATAAGGAATGTTGAAGGAAGTAAGGTTGAAATAAGAATGAATGAATTCCAGAATTCAGTATTTCTTCGTTTTCCAAATCATTATTCATTATTCCTTGTTCAATATTCATTATTTCCTTTGTTAGGTATCAAGACGGACATTCATTTTAATTCTTTTACTATCCTTTTAAACTTTCTTTTTTGCTTTAGGAGTAATAACTTTTCTCTTCTTCATTTTAATTTTGCTCATCGCTTTATAATTTGCATTCGTGAAGCCCCAAAGACCTTTAGCATATTTTTTCACACCATGCGTAAAAGTATCGCAAAGCCCCGTTACATCAGTATAAAGCAATTCGTTTCTTAATTTAATGGCTGCGGTATAGGGTGCCGAGGCAACTCCTACAGCATTATTCAATGCCAATAAATTAGTATATAACAGCATCATCCCTGCATCATTCAATTCGGTTTCATTAGGATTATATTGAGTACAATTAATCAGGATTTGAACAAATCCATATAAATTATCCAAACGGTTAGTCCGACCCATCTGTGAAGCGGAAATTTGTTTAGGATCATCAGGACCCGGATTAATAATCTTGGGAGTCGCTCTTTCTCCACAGATTTTACGCTTCAATGTACGGGCATTATTAACAGTTGACACTGGTGCTCCGCAAGATTCCAGAATACCGAAAGCCCTCACAACCAAGGAACTCAATTTGTCAAAGCCCTCCCTTGCAGCACCCTCAAAAGGTCTGTAAATAGCCGCCTGTGTATATACATTTTGTTGGGAAGCGAAGGAACCATTATATTGGGTAAGCATAGCAGGCAACTTTAATCCGGCAGTATAAGGATTATAGGATGGTCCCCATCCGAAAGCCATATCATAACCATCTTTGAAGTTACTGATATTATTCATATTTCCGGCTTCTGAAGTAGAGATTTTCTTTTTAAGAACCAATGATTCTTTGGCATCAGGAGCTTTTACGAGTTTTTCCAGTTTATTTTCTTTAATAATTTGCCTGATCATTTCATCAACTTCTTTTTGATTATAAACTTTCGGATCAAGCACTATTTCCTTGATTTCCGGTTTCACTGCTTCCACAGGCTTCTCTTCGGTTTTCTGTTCATTTGTTAATTTACTTTCCATATTCTTGAATTTTATATTTGATTAATTACGCTTTCAAAGTCTTGCACCGCAAGGGTTCCAAGCTTCAGCAAACTTGCAGGAGAAGCACATTTCCTGCTTTTATTGAATCGTAATTAGTAAATGAATCGTAAGTTCAACGAATAACGTTTTCACCATTCAAGGGTGCAAATTTAAATAAAGTTTGGCAATGGCAAATTTTTGGTGGTTTTATTTTTGATAATTTGGAATAGGAGTTAAGCTATTTTTAAAATATTCTTAACAAATTATTTGAGTGTTTCATAAAAAATTCGTAGTTTTGTTTCGTCAAAATAAAAAGAAGGATTTACAGAATATTTAAACATGCATTAAGGAAATACAAAAACTAAAACATCACAAAACCGAAACACCCTATATTAAAGGCAATGGCAACACTTAACACACTCTTTAAAAACATCTTTACCTCTGTTTTTTTCTTTTTTGAAAGAAAAGTAAAAACTGTTTTTTCTTCTTTTTTATTTCTAAAGGGGGATGAGTTGATAACTTTTTTTAGGATTTTTTCTTTGATTCCGGAAGGAAAAAAATCTAATCGAATGATACAAAACTTGCAACAAGACATGAGCCGAAAAGGCACCTGTCCGGTTGTATCGTCAAGAAGTCAAAATCTTTCAGGAGAAAAACCTTCTATATAACTCGAATTTATTCCGTTGAAAATCAAGTACTATAAATTGGAGTTATTATTTTCAAAACACATGGCGAAACGGCTTGTCGGGGGACTGAAAGGATATACGACATTCAAAACTATACCCTTCAGGTGTTAGGTTCACAACTTTACTTCATATATTGATTAAAAAAGTAAATTATCCAAGTCTAAATGGTTTAAGGGCTATGAGTGTCATCATGGTAGTTTTTGGTCATTTAGTTTACCAGCATTATTTGCAATGGAATTTTATTGGAATAAAATGGTTGATTCCCTTTGAACTATTTCTTAAGGACTCTCAATTAGGAGTAAATATTTTTTTTGTCATTTCAGGTTTTCTGATAACATCTTTAATGTTGCAGGAAGAACTCAATACAAATACAGTATCCCTAAAAAATTTCTATATCCGTCGGTTCTTGCGGATTTTCCCTGCCTATTATTTTCTTTTATTAGTTTATTTTATTTTAAGCAGAACTGGATATATTTATATCAGTACTCCATCCTGGATAACGTCAATAACCTATACCAAATATATTTTTCAAGAACAATATTATGATTGGTACACAGGTCATTTCTGGTCATTAAGCATGGAAGAATTATTCTATTTGTTTTGGCCATTTATTTTTAGTTTCGGAAACCGAATAAGAAAAATAGTTGTTATATCTATTGTATTATTAGTACCTTTCTTAAGGTTATACGCGTATTATAATCCAATAGAATTCACGATTTTTGAATTATCTCCATTATCCCGATTTGACTCAATTGCCATCGGATGTATTTGTGCTCTGTATATAGAAGAATTATTAAAGATTTTTAAGCCTTATCTCGCCTTGCTGTTTTGCATTTCATTTTTTGGTTTGATTGCTTTCCCTTATATTATAATTTTGGCAATAAGACATAATGTCGAATTTATTTTTATTCCCCTTGGTCGTACGCATGGTAGCATAGCAAATCTTTTTATTGCATTTATACTCCTGTATTCAGTATTCGGGAGGCAAGGACTTTGGTTTAAATTTTTGAATACCAGGGTGATGAATTATATCGGGTTATTATCCTACAGTCTTTATTTGTGGCAACAGCTATTTCTTTATAAAAACAGTTGGTATTTCATAAATCAATATCCATGGAATTTAGTTTATATTATTATTGCTTCCATGTTCTCATATTACATTATTGAAAAACCATTTCTAAGGCTTAAAACTAAATTTTAAAAGTTGAAACAACTCCGAAATGACCAAGCAACATACAGCTGCCCCCTGCTGCTGTAAGTTGCACCACTAATTATAAATTAGTTCAAAGGAATGAATCGTACAGCAGGGGGCAGCTGTCAGGGTGTTTACCCATAAAAAAGAAAAATAAAGCTATGAAAAATAAAATTATAAGAATAACTTACAACCATACAGTATGAATCCTGACAGCTGCCCCCTGCTGCCGTAAGGTTTCGTGCCTTTGAATTTGATGATAACTTGCAACCTTACAGCAGCAGGGGGTAGCTGTCAGGATGCTTGGTCAAAGATATGAATCCTTTCGGGCTTAATAATAATAATAGTGTTCGTTTTGATGCAGCTCCAAAGGGGTCGCTCAAGACGATGAAAGGATGTAGAAAACCGGACAGGTGCGAAGCTCCTATGGCAAACTTTTGGTGGTTTTATTTTTGATAATTTGGAATAGGAGTTAAGCTATTTTTAAAATATTCTTAACAAATAATTTGAGTGTTTCATAAAAAATTCGTAGTTTTGTTTCGTCAAAATAAAAAGAAGGATTCACAGATTATATAAACATGGATTAAAGAAATACAAAAACTAAAACACCACAAAACCGAAACCCCGTACAATCAAGGCAATGGCAACACTCAATACACTCTTTAAAAATATCTTTATCTCTGTTTTTTTCTTTTTTGAAAGAATCTTGAAAACTGTTTTTTCTTGTTTTTTATTTCTAAAGGGGGATGAGTTGATAACTTTTTTTAGGATTTTTTCTTTGATTCTGGAAGGAAAAAAATCTAATCGAATGATACAAAACTTGCAACAAGGCAGGAGCCGAAAAGGCAGCTGTCCATTGTTTCGCCATTATAGTAGCGGATTAAAAATCCGCAGTGAGAAGGCAACCGATTGCAAATCAGTCGAAGCGAGACATATCCATCGGCTCTGGGAGGTGGTATAGAGATCAAAATATATAATGAAAAAGTCAATCCTATTAACATTATTTACACTATATTTCAGCATCTCCACTCCTCATTGCTTTGCACAGCAAGGTCAATGGACTTGGATGAATGGGAGTAATGTTGCAGGTGCTCCCGCAGTTTATGGTACCCAGGGAATTTTTGCTCTTGGTAACACTCCTCCCGGTACTTATGAAAATGTTGAATGGACAGATTTGCAAGGTAATTTTTGGCTTCTTTCTAGTCAAGATAATCATCTATGGGAATTTAACCCTTCAATAAATCAATGGGCTTGGATTGGTCCAGCCTCTAATGTTATGTATGGTATTTATGGTACACAAAATATTCCCTCTCCTACAAACTTTCCTGGTAAAAGAGGAACTGGTTGTGTTGGCTGGACAGATACTTCAGGGGACTTATGGCTTTTTGGAGGCGGTGGTTATGCAGCCTCTACAATAGGAACACTTAGTGATTTATGGATGTATAATATTACTACCAATGAATGGACATGGATGGATGGACCTAATACTGCTAACGATCCAGGGACTTATGGTACAATATTAATTCCTGCACCAACCAATAATCCACCATCACGAACGGAAATCGGTTCCAGATGGATAGATAATAATAATTGTTTATGGCTATTTGGAGGAGCAAACTCAAATAGTCAATATCTTTCAGATTTATGGAAGTTTGATATTTCAACAAACATGTGGACATGGATGAAAGGGCCAAACACTATAAATCAGCCATCTGTTTATGGTATAAAAGGTGTTCCCAATCCGGCAAATGCTCCGGGTGCAAGATGGAGTTATTCACACTGGAAGGATAGCAATGGAAACTTTTGGCTTTTCGGTGGTATGAATAATTACAACAACCTAAATGATATGTGGAGATTTAACCCAACAACAAATGAATGGACTTGGATGAGTGGAACAAATATTTTAAATGATATAGGAACAAATGGTACTCAATGTGTTCCTGATACATCAAATATCCCAAGTGCGCGATATGAAAATAGAGCATGCTGGACAAGACCATGTGACAATTTTGAACTATTTGGAGGAACTGGATTAGCAGATAGGCATAATGACCTTTGGAATTACAATGTAAATACGAATGAATGGACATGGATTAGCGGAACAATATTATCAAATAATCTAGGCAATTATGGAACTATAACCGTTTCGAGTCCTACAAATGTACCACCATGGCATATAGGCAGCAGTGCATGGATAGATATTTCGGGTAATCTCTGGATGTTTGGCGGTTATTGTAATGGATATTTTAATGATATGTGGCGATATGTGCCTGACACAATATGTCCACATATTAATGCTACCATTTCAGTTACAAGTGCATTTGATGCACAGCCAATTAGTGGTTGTAATCCATTAACTGTTTCTTTTACTAATAACAGTACTAATGGTTCCTCTTTTTTATGGAGTTTTGGAGATACAACCTATAGTAATGCCGTCAACCCTTCTCATTCCTTTACTCATTTCGGAACATACATAGTTCGCCTTATTGCAAATGCCAGTTGTAGTATTCATCCTGATACTTCTTATCAAACAATTACTGTATTTGCAAATCCAACACCTATAATAATGGGAGATAGTTCAATATGCTTTGGAAATTCTACTGCCATTGATGCAGGTTTTTTTCCGCATTATCATTGGAGTACAGGATCATCAACACAAACAATTTCTGTTACTACTACGGGTAATTATTCTGTTACGGTTACAAATAGTAATGGTTGTACTGGAACGGCTTCTCAATCAGTAATTGTCAATCCAAATCCTACACCTTTTATTATTGGTGATAGTTCTATATGTCAGGGGGATTCCTCTTTGCTTGATGCAGGAACCTATTCGCAATATCTTTGGAATACAGGTTCATCAACACAAACTATAAATGTTAATATAACCAATAACTATATCGTTACTGTTACCAATGGTTTTGGTTGTACAGGCACTGCTTCGAAAATGGTAACGGTGAACGTTATACCTACGGCTGCATTTACTGCGAATGACACCATTGGATGCTCTCCTTTAAATGTCAATTTTATCAATACAAGCAGCAATGCTATTACATACCTTTGGAACTTTGGCAATAACGATACAAGCATTGCCATGAATCCTTCTTTTGATTATACCACATCAGGCATCTATACCATTACCTTGATTGCTTATGGTGCGGGCGGCTGCAATGATACCATGATTCATTCCAACTATATCACCATTGATACCCTGCCTGTCATCACAAGTTCCTTTACTGCTGTGCCATTATCAGGCTGCAACCCTTTGACTGTTACCTTCAATAACACAAGTACAAATGGCATATATCATACCTGGCACTTCGGAGACCTCACCACAGATACGACAAATAATCCTTCTCATACTTATAATGATTCAGGAACATTTACTGTGAAGTTATATTCTATTGACAGTGCCCTTTGCGGTGTGGTTATTGATTCCTCAACTACCACCATCACTGTTTATCCCCAAGCCACCGCCTCTTTCACCGCCGATACCTTGACTGGATGCTCTCCATTCACAGTTCACTTCATTAATAACAGCAGCAATACCACTTCCTTTCTATGGAACTTTGGTAATATATCAACAAGTACAGATACAGCGCCATCTTATACATACACTACATCAGGTTCATATACCATTACCCTGATTGCATACAGTACAGGCGGATGTAATGATACCATGATTCAAACAAATTTTATTACCGTTAATTCATTGCCGACAGTATCAAACTTCTTTGTAGCAGATACCTTCTCCGGTTGCAATCCGCTTATTGTAAACTTTATAAATACCGGTAATAATGGCACTTCTTTCCTCTGGAAATTCGGGGATGACAGCACCGCAACTACTATTAATGCTACACATACTTATAATGATTCAGGAACCTTTAAAGTTATCTTAATAGCTACGAATACGGGTCCTTGCGGAGTGGTAACAGATACCTCCATTCAACAAACAACTATAAGAGTTGATGAACCGATAAAGATAACAAGCAGCTTCACCGCAGAACCGCTTTCAGGATGTGCTCCCTTTGCTGTAACCTTCACGAATAGCAGCATCAATGGAGCGGATTACTTTTGGTATTTCGGCGATGGAGGCTTTGATTCCACAAAGAATCCCATACATATTTATGATTCAGGAACATATCATATTTATCTCATTGCATACAACAATACCAATCGTTGTACGAATCCTCCCGATAGCACAGGTTTAACGATAACAGTTGATAATTGTGAACTCTCTATTCCCAATGTTTTCTCTCCCAATGGCGATGGTAAGAATGATTTCTTTAATCTCATTGCAGAAGGATATACCAACTTCCATCTGATCATCTTTGACCGCTGGGGAATGAAGATTTTTGAAAGCTCGAATGCTTCAAACGAATGGAATGGCAAGGTGAATAACACAGGTGGCGAATGTCCTGACGGGACTTATTATTATATCTTCTCGGCAAATGATATAAATTCAAAACCCTTATCCTTAAAAGGATTCATTACTTTGATAAGGTAAATTAAGATTTCACGACAGCAAAGTTTTCGTTCAAAGAATCTAATTTGTTCATATCCTGGTCTGTTAGTTCGAAGTGGAAGACATCCATGTTTTCAATGATTCTTTCTTTATGAGCTGATTTAGGAATGACTATATTTCCATGCTGAAGCCCCCAGCGTATCAATATTTGTGCATTGCTGACGGAGTAATTCTTTGCAATAGCAGTGATGCGTTCATCATAAAGTTTCCTGCCTCGGACCAAGGGGCAATAATCAGTAACAGCAATTGTATTCTGATGGCAATAGTCCATCAGTTCCTTTCGGAACCAGAAGGGATGAAATTCTATTTGATTGATCGCCGGAACAATAGTCCCGTGAGATTTTATCTCCTCTAAATATTGAATGGAATAATTAGCGACACCTATGGCTTTTGCTTTTCCTGATTTATAAATCATTTCCATTGCCTGCCATGTTTCTGTCCTGGTTTTTTGATCCTCAATCTTCGAACTTCCCCATCCCTGAAAGGGCCAATGAATCAAATATAAATCTACATAATCCATTTGAAGAAGATTAAGAGAATTATCTATCGCCTTGAGCGCAGAATTAATTCCATGATCGTCATTCCAGAGTTTGGTGGTAACAAAAATCTCATTTCTTGGTAGTCCGGAGTTACGAATTGCATTGCCAACTTCTCTTTCATTGTTATAAATCTTTGCTGTATCTATTTGCCGATAACCTGCTTCAATAGCCCACAGGACGGCATTTTCGGTACTCTTACCATCGGGCATGTCCCATACTCCTAACCCAATGACAGGAATTTCGATACCATTATTCAAAACCTTAATCTTATCTATTTTCATATTCTTTATTTTTATTTGCAAAATTAAGAAAATTGAGGTTATCATCCTTATTATGAACTCGAATTACTTTCCGATAAATATAATAATTTTGCCCCATTATTAAAACATGACCATGAAAGTTATTATTCCAGTTGCAGGTATTGGAAGTCGTCTCAGACCTCATACGCATACACAGCCAAAGGCATTGGTTCCTGTTGCGGGAAAGCCTATCCTTGCTCATATTGTTGATGGGTTGATTCAGGTTGGGCTTAAAGATTTCATCATCGTAATAGGCTACCTCGGAGATAAAATCGAGCAATTCTTCAGAGAGAAGTATCCTGACATCAATGTTCATTTTATTGTGCAGCAATACAAGGAAGGAACAGGTCAGGCAATATGGATGGTGCGTCAACTTGTTGATGAGCATGATGAAATACTGATAGTTCTTGGTGACACTATTTTTGATGTTGATTTGAAAAGTGTACTTACTACTCCATATTCCTCTTTGGGCATCAAAAGAGTTGAAGATCCAAGGAGTTTCGGTGTGGTTGATTTGGATAAAGACGGCTTTATTACAAAGGTTATTGAGAAACCTAACATTCCTAAATCCAATCTTGCTTTAGTAGGTCTTTATAAGATTAAAGAAAGTGCCTTATTGTTTGATATGCTGGAGCATAATATCAATAATAAAATTACTACACATAATGAATTTCATTTGACTGATGGCATTGCGAGAATGCTTGAAGCCGGAGTGAAGATGACTACATTCCCTGTTGAGAATTGGTATGATTGCGGCAATAAAGACAGCCTGCTTGAAACCAATGCCATCCTTCTTAAAAGATATACTGATAAGGATAAGGAAGAGTGCAAATTTGATTTCCTGAATACCATCATAATTCCTCCTGTAAAGATTGCTGACAATTGTAAAATTAGCAATTCAATTATAGGTCCAAACGTCTCAATCGGCGAACATGCCATCATTCATAGTTCTATTATTGAAGACTCTATCATCGGCTCCTATTCTCATCTCGAAAATGCTGTACTTTATCATAGCGTCGTGGGAAGCGACGCTGTCTTGAGAGGTTTAAAACAAAGTCTCAACATTGGAGATAGTACCGAGATTGATTTCAAATAAATATTCCTTAATGAAGCAAGACGCTACTAACAAATCATCTTTTCCAATTCTTATTTCTGTCTTCTTCTTCTGGGGATTCGTGGCAGCTTCCAACACTATCCTTATTCCTATTTTCAAGAAGCATTTTGCACTACTGCAATGGCAGAGTCAAATGGTTGACTTCGCTTTCTATACGGCATATTTTGTTGGGTCATTAGTTTATTTTTTGATCTCTTATCTCAAAGGCGATCCATTAGGAAAAATAGGTTATAAAAAAGGTTTGATTCTTGGATTAATTATCTCTGCTATTGGTGCATTAGGCTTTGTTCCTGCGGCTTCTGCTCAATCTTTCCCTTTAATGCTGACTTCATTATTCATTGTGGGTTTAGGATTTGCATTACAGCAAATCGTTGCAAACCCTTATGTAATAGCCCTTGGCAGTGCTGCTACAGGTTCTCACAGAGTCAGCCTGGCAGGAGGAATTAACTCATTTGGAACTATGATAGGTCCCTTACTTTTAAGTATAGCTATTTTTGGTTCTTTGACATTGGCTCCAGGCACCGAAGTAGCATTGGATGCTGTCAAAATGCCCTACATCATTCTGTGCATTGCATTCCTCTTATTCGCTTTATTGCTAGGCATTTCAAACCTACCGCCCATCACTCATCACGAACATGTAGAGCGAAGTATGGGTGCTTTTAAATATCCTCAATTGATCTTCGGAATGATCGCTATTTTTGTATATGTAGGAGTGGAGGTTACTATCCAAAGCAATCTTCCTGAACTCATGCGACAGAGTAATATGTTAGGCTTGGATAATACCAAAACAGTTCATTTCATTTCGATGTATTGGGGTAGTTTAATGATAGGGAGATGGACAGGTGCTATCACTGTTTTTAATCTCTCAAATACAAAAAAGAAAATCATGACCGTGCTTGTGCCGTTACTGGCTTATGGAACCATTATTGCAGTCAACTATATTAAATTGAATGCAGCAAATGATTTGGAAAAGATGAATGATTTATATGCTTATTTCCCATTCGTCTTGATACTTATTTTAGGCTTCTTCATGGCACAGGAAAAGCCTGCAAGAACGATGACATTATTCAGCACTTTGGCAGCTATTATGATGATTGTCGGCTTGATGACTACAGGGAAAATGGCTGTTTATTCCTTCATCAGCGGGGGGCTGTTTTGTTCAGTGATGTGGCCCTGCATTTTTTCCTTGTCTATTGCAGGACTTGGCAAGTTCACGAACCAAGGTTCTTCAATGCTTATCATGATGATCCTTGGAGGCGCAATTATCCCTCCATTACAGGGGTATATCTCCGATTCCATAAATATTCACAGCTCTTATATCATCCCTGTTATTTGTTTCACTTATTTAGCTTTCTATGGTTGGAAGTCGAAACAGGTCTTACAAAGTCAAGGTATAGATTATGATGCTAATGTAAGCGAAGGTGTTGAAGTTGCCGGTGCAGAATTACAATAAATGAATCGAAAGAATTGGTTTGTTAGTTGGTTTGATAGTCCTTATTACCATATTTTATACAATAAACGGGATGACAAGGAAGCTAAATTATTCTTGGATAAACTGACTGATTTTATTCAACCTGATAGAAATTCTTCTATCTTGGATCTTGCCTGTGGTATGGGACGACATGCTATCTATCTCAATAAAAAGGGTTTCGAAGTTACAGGTATTGACCTATCCGAAAAGAGTATTCATCACAATAAAAAGTATGAGAATAACACGCTCGTTTTTTTTGTTCATGATATGCGAAATGAATTTAGAAAAGATAGTTTCGATTATGTATTCAATCTCTTTACCAGCTTCGGATATTTCGATAATGCTCAAGATAATATCAAGACTCTTAAAGCCATCCACAATAATTTAAAGGCGGGAGGATTGCTCGTTTTAGATTATATCAACTCTAAACAAGTTGCTGAAAACTTAATCGAAAAAGAACAAAGCATTATGAAAGATATTCTCTTCAATATTGAAAGGAAGATAGCCGATGGATACATAATTAAGAATATTTCATTTACTTCCAAAGGTAAAGATTATTATTTCACCGAACGAGTACAAATGCTGACTTTGCAACACTTTCAGGATTATTTTCGGCAAACAGGGTTTGAGATTACCAATCTTTTTGGGGACTATAAATTGAATCCGTTTAATGAAGCAACTTCCGAAAGATTGATAATGATGGCAAAGAAAAAGAATTATGAATTTGTCCCGGATTCTAATTCCTAATTATTTTCTGCTTATTTTAAGTATAAATAATATCATCACAATACACATAAAGGCTTGTGAAAAGGAGACGAGCCAAAGGGTGTTGTGTATATCAAGATTAAGTTTTGAACCTATAAAAATTACAATCATGAATAATATTGAATTGATAATCCCAATTATTAACAATTGCTTTTGTTTTCCTAAAATGGATGCCACTTGCACTATTGGTGCTTTTAAGAGGTCGAAGAAAATCCAGATAGAAAGGATTTGTGCATATACACCAGCTTCTCGCCAATTGCCTCCAAAGACAATGGAGAACAACCAAGGTCCGATAAGGAGAAGGATAATTGGGATAGAGACAAGCATCAAAAATGATTTCTTGATGGTATTTAAGACAAGCGAATAAATCTTTCCGCTGTTACGAAAACGCTCTGATGCCTCTGCGAAGAAAACATGCGAAACAGGCAATATCAGAAGGCGCATCGGCAATTGCAATACCCGCCAGCAGAGGGAATAGTAACCAGTGACTTCTGGTCCGTAATACTTAGCTAATAACAGTACCAACATGCCCATTTGGAACATATCAAGGAAGGCTTGGAGGATGTTTATTTTTGGAAATATCAAGTATCTTATGAATGTTTCTTTCAATTCTTTGAATGTGAAAATGAAAGATGAAAGTCCAAAATTTCTCTTTACTATCCAGGCAAGAATTATGAAAGAAATGAATTGGCTGACTAAAGTTCCTATTAACAAACCATTAGCTGCTAAAGAAAACAGGACCAACTGAAGTCCCCCATTTGTCAGTGCTTCAGCAATTCTTATGTAAGATATTTGTTTGAAATTCTTATCCCTGACATTCAGCATCCAGAAGACTTGTGTGCCTGTTAAAAAAATAAGGGAAGGAAGAATAAAATACAACCATGATCTGACAGGCTGCCCTTTGTAAAAATTTAAATCGAACAAGTAAATTACATTTATGATAATAAAACATAGAAGCACCAATGCGAACAAGACTATAAAGGATAAAGCAAATAGTTTCTTTGCATCTTTATTATCCTTCGCCGCAACTAATGCTACATCAAACTTTCCTGATGAAACAATCCCAATGAATCCTACAATAATAAGGAAGACAGATAATGTTCCGAAGTATTCCGGAAGATAAAGTCTCGTGAGAAAAATACTAAAAACAAAATTTATTCCTTGAGCAACAAAGGAAGATGAGGCAAGTACTGCGACATCTTTTGAGAACTTTGATTTAAAGAAGATGCCACCAATCTTACGAATCAATCCTTTGTTTTCAGGATCAACTCGTGAAATTGGTGGCTCCATCTAAATCTAAATAAAGAATTATTTCGCGATATTCACTGATCTTGTTTCCCTGATGACAGTGATTTTCACTTGTCCCGGATAAGTCATTTCTGTCTGGATTCTCTTGGCTAATTCCATTGAAAGAACATCAGCTTGTTTATCAGAAATCTTTTCGCTTTCCACAATAACTCTAAGCTCTCTTCCTGCTTGAATTGCATAGGTTTTCTCAACACCTGGATAAGACAAAGCCATAGCTTCCAAATCTTTTAAACGCTTGAGGTAAGACTCCACAACCTCACGTCTTGCACCAGGTCTCGCACCAGAGATAGCATCACAAACCTGAACAATTGGAGAGATGATACTTGTCATTTCAATCTCATCATGGTGAGCACCGATGGCATTACAAACTTCAGGATTCTCTTTATACTTTTCTGCGAGTTTCATTCCGAGAATAGCATGTGGCAATTCTGGTTCATCATCAGGAACTTTTCCAATATCATGAAGCAATCCGGCACGTTTCGCTAGCTTCACATTCAAGCCCAATTCAGTTGCCATCAATGCACACATGTTAGCAACTTCACGAGAATGTTGCAGAAGATTCTGACCATAAGAAGAACGATATTTCATACGACCCACCATCCTGATTAATTCAGGAGCCAAGCCATGAATGCCTAAGTCAATAGTAGTTCTCTTACCTATTTCGACGATCTCATCTTCTAATTGCTTACGAACCTTAGCAACAACTTCCTCAATCCTTGCAGGGTGAATCCGACCATCAGTAACCAATTGATGCAAAGCAAGACGCGCCAACTCCCTACGCACAGGATCAAAGCCAGAAAGAACAATAGCTTCAGGTGTATCATCTACAATGATTTCAATACCGGTAGCTGCTTCAAGGGCACGGATATTACGTCCTTCACGACCAATGATTCTTCCCTTCATATCATCGTTGTCAATGTTGAAAATAGTTACTGCATTCTCAACAGCATGCTCTGTTGCGACTCGTTGAATT
>Ga0206829_10086_pt1 | contig 35768 bp, 32 predicted proteins | sample Alteio_BWOrgCont_75_FD_152862 | JGI IMG/M metagenome (GOLD analysis project Ga0206829, IMG submission 152862) | Enriched cells from forest soil in Barre Woods Harvard Forest LTER site, Petersham, Massachusetts, United States -... | ecosystem: Environmental > Terrestrial > Soil > Temperate forest >... | reverse complement strand
CCTTGATTGCAGGACTTTGCAGCGGTTTCGAGCCCGGCTTGCAGTCAGAGATTGCTTTCGATAGAGGCGTGACGGAACTCAAGCTCAAGCACTTTGCCACGGCTGAAAAGCTGTTTCGACGGTCTCTTGCATTGATTCCTGAGAACAAGCGAGACAGCTGCTTTCCGAGCACTGCCAATAATCTGGCTCTAACCCTGCAATGGCAATGGAGGCTCAAAGAGGCTGAACCTTTATTTGTAGAGGCGTTTCAAATCAGGAGACGTACGTTGGGAAGTAATCACGATTTGACGCTTGGATCGATGGAGCGCCTGTCAGATTTGTATTTCCTCGAACGGCGATTCAAGGAAGCTACAAGGCTGTCAGAAGAGATCCTTCAGCTCGAACGAAAAACATACGGCACCAATGATCCGCGTACAGCACAGTCAATGTTTGCTCTCGCCTGGAACTACGAAGCGATGGCCCGCCATGATGACGCTGAAAGCCTGTATCTGGAGTCCTTGAACGTATTTAGAAGAGAGAAGAAGAGCGATAAAACAATCAAGGTTCTCCGTAAGCTGATGAACCTCAATGACCAACGGAAGAAGAATTTGCGTGCGGCGGAATTTTACCGGCAATTAGTAAGTGCTGAACGCGAAGCGCAGTGTTCCGATTGTGCGCAAATCCTTATAGACGCCAATAATCTTGGATATCAGTATCTTGGCGCTGGACAAAACCCCGCAGCGGCACGAACATTCGAAGAGGCATTGCGACTGTCCAAAACCACTCTGGCTAACGAGAGCACGATGAGTCGTGCGTTGATTCCTGCTTGTACCATGGACGGGCTCGGGCAGACCTATCACAGATTGCATCGTGACGCGGATGCGGAACAAGTTTTCAAGAAAGCACTAGAATTGAGAGCCAGTACGTTCGGTAGTGATTCGGACGTCGCAGCCGAAACCATGATTCACCTCGCGCAATCATATAAAACAAGAAAACTCTATTTAAAGGCGGAGCCATTAGTCGTCCAAGCCCTGCTGACCAAGCAGAAGGCGCTGAATCAGCTTGAGACTTGCACACCAACAGATGACAAGCAAATTCTCGAACTGCGCCGCCAGTCCAAAGGAAACTTCGTAAGGCAAATTACCGAAGTAGCCAAATTCTTGGCTGAAATCAGAGGGGCGAAGCACCATCAAAAACGAATCTTGGACGACGTCACGCTTAATCAGCCAACATCTTGATGCTCCACTACTGGTGTCTGGTCGCGAGGCTTCAGCGTAAAAGATGAGATCTCAGCCGGTCACATCCTGTTCAAATCTGACCAGTTAGCGATGGCATGATACGATCCTCAGATCGGCACTCCCCGCAGTGCTCTGACCACCTATCCCTCAGCTTGGTTGAAGGTTCTTGTCTAGTAGCTCAAGATACTTTTTCGCCCAGTCCCGACTTTCTTCCCACAGCTTTCCCCACTGCTCATCAGATAGGCCGCTTAGCTCTGCCGGCAGAGCATCGGTGAAGATTGTGCTGACCAGATGTAGATTTTGTGCGCTAATGAACGACAGTTGCCTTAACGCCACCCAGGTTGCTGTGCGAAAGCCTTTGAGCTCCTCCAAGAGTTCTTTTGCCTTTTGTTCTTCAGAGTTGCGTTCGATCCTGTTTTTAAACTGCTCGACTGCCATACGCAGAGTGGCGGCCTTTGTTTTCCCGATTGATCGGGCAAATCTATCGATGAAGAGACTCTGTTCTGGTGTCAGCGGCACCGAAGCAACAAGTCGTTTTTTGGTGTTTGCCATACGTTATCCCCAAAAATGTAAACACGGCACGCAGTTTTGATGTGTGCCGCACTCAGGACTCCGAATGTGAATGTGATGCGAGCGGATCGGTTGCGCTCACCTTTTCATCGTAAGTCAGTGTGGCAAAATCCGTCAAGCATGGTTATCACTAGTTTCTGGCACCACATGCGGTACTAAGAGTTTCATTGAGTAAACATCAGTATTGTGTAGAAAGATTTGGTGTATATGGTTTGCCGATCACTACACTTGGCGGAGATCATCTGTCCGGTCCTCGGGCACCCCATACAGTATGGCGATCAGCTCGATCCCTGGGGCGTTGAGGAAAAGTCACTACAGCGAAAACTACAAATTCACTACAGATCCGCCGAAGTGCAGTATATGTAAAGCATTGTGCAACAAGCACTTCAAGGATTTGTAGTGATCGCCCTTTATCTTGCTTCTCCTTTTATGTGGTTGGTGCTGAGCGATTCCTCCAACCCAGGCTCTGATACAACAACCTTGTTAATCGCGTCCAAACCCGGGGCAAGGCTACCGCTCGCTACGCCATGGTTTCCGCTTACGATGCCATCCAATTAAGAAGCTTGCACCGAATTGAAGCCTTTGGGACCTATACATCTGTCGCCGTTACCTTGATGTGGAATTTGCGTTGGAGGAGCGTGCTTCCTCGGCGATATAGCGGTCGTCATCGCAAAGCTTTAACACTGAATAGCGAGGTGCCAAAATCCAATTCCCCTTTGTGTCAATCAAGCCCGAGAGTCCGCGATCAACTGCCGCAATAGCACACCCGTTGGTAAATTCCGAGATGGAAGCAAATTCTGGTCCAACTTTGTTGCCGTGCTCATCCAAATATTGATACTTCTGATTGTTGTGTATCATCGCTTGATAGAGATGCGCTGACCAGGAGTAAACGAAGGTGTCTCGGTCAAATGACAGAATTGGCTTGAAGTTTTGCGGTCCAAGCACTAGACATCGTGAGCCTTTGATGGCGCTGATTGCTCCGTTCGGGAGCCCCTGCATGTAGTCGTATTGAAAGGGTAGCACCACTTTGCCAGAGTGATTAATGGCGCCAGTTTTTGATTCGCTCATGACCATGTTGCCGTTTCGAAGTCGGTGGAATGGTTTCGTTTCGATGTCAACAATAGCAATGCCATTGTTGAACCGCGTGTCTGGACCCGTGTAAGGAGAGTAGATGGGCGGCAGTACGAAGCGAGAAGTCGTGTCAATATAGCCGAAACGTGGGTAGCTCTTATCCGTGATTGCTGCGGCCAATCCCTCCGAGAAAGGCCCCACAAAAACGACGGGTCGAATGATGATGTGACCCGAGAGATCGATCACTCCATAATCAAATGGTCTTGACGGACCACTCGAGCTATGGTCAAAGCTGCACGCCAAAAGACGAGTATTGAACAGCAGATTGACCGTCGCGACATTCAGTGGGAGCTTTGTAACCAGTGTGCCCTCTGAGTTGAAGATAAGCCATCGGCCGTGCCACTTTCCGGCATGTTCAGGTTTGCTCAGTGCGGCAAGATACCCTTCATCCAGCTCACAGATAGCATCATAGGTTGGGCTAACTATTTCCCGACCAAGCGCGTCGCAGGCACCGACTCCAGTCCGCGCGACGATGATCAAGTCCTTGGCCTTTCGTTGCGGCCATTTGATTCCCTCGGTATACCAGGGCAAGTGAGTCGAGACGTTCTTCCCATCATGGTCTAACAGCTGCCACGTGTCCGCGTAGACGTAATGTCCAAGAGATTTCTTCAGTGAGGCTCTTTGCGCTTCAGACAGAGAATGCTTTAGGTCCGTCACCCAGAAAACCTTCGATTGAGGCACGTAGTGAATTTCGCAATACCCGGGGGCTATGATCCAGCGGCCGGATCGATCGATGACACCAATTTTGCCTTCATTTAGCGGGGCCGACGCCACAATCTCTTCGTCCGGTTGAACGCCGCCGAGTTCACGGACTCCGGCGTTGAGTCCATAAGGCACTCTCTTTGGGACGATGAATTGTCCGCAGGAAATCCCCAAGGATAGCCTGCCAACAGCCTCCGATTTGGACTTGAGCGCACCGACGGGAATCTTGCTTCGCTCAATTTTTGCAATTGCTATATCGTCGTTTAGAATTGTTTCGCCGTCTTCGATGTTTCGGACTGCATAGAGTGCCTCTTCGCTTTTTCCCGGCGATTGTGCGGGGGCGGCACAGACACTGAATACAATTGCGAACGCCGACGAAACAGCTATGAACGGTCGAATGGAGCGACGGCAGTTCGACGTTCTCGCATGTCTTCGTACTTCTTCCATCGATACCTTTGAAGAATTTCTATTTGTACATTCCTTGTTTGGGCGAGAGCGCCGCTCCGAGTTGATCTTACCCTCGGTTTGACGCAAATAGCGCTTCGAAAACGGGGTCAGCTTCCTTCGCCTCGTTGGTGTGACGTAGTCAATATATGACATTAGCTTGTCGAATAGTAATCGATAAGGTTACTACCAACGAGCGCCGTACGGTAATGCAAGATGACCGCTCTCGGCACCCCGTTGAAGGTCTGGAACTTCCAAGACTTCCTGGCGTTTGTTCAACGCGTCCGGGACTTTTGCATCCACTGGCCGGGACGCTATAATGTCACAAGAGGGTGCAATCCATGTCGACGTCAAGAAAACATCGAGCAGAATTACCTACAAGCAGCTGGCGTCCTGGAAACAGGGAAGAGGCACTGAAGTTGCTCGACCATTGGCTCAAAACGGATAAGCCGAGTGACACTGACAGGTCGGAATGGGAAGAGCTGAAGAAGCTGCTGGATGAGGACAGGCTGTCCGGGCGGAAGTTCTTCCCCAATGGCTAAGCTGGTCTTGCTGGATACCGGCGTCCTCGGGTTAGCCACCAACCCGAGCGGTGACGTTAACAACGCCGTGGTGACTTGGTTGAGTCGCCTGGTCAAGGAGCATCACCAGCCACAAATTCCTGAGATCGCTGACTACGAGCTGCGCAGAGAGCTGATTCGAAGGAAGTCAATCAATGCAATGAGCAGGTTGGACAGGCTTGGCTCCACGCTCGGGTATATCCCCCTAGATACAGAAACGATGAGGCGAGCGGCAGGTCTTTGGGCTCAGGCACGCAACATTGGCCAACCGGTAGCGCATAATCACGCCCTTGACGGCGATGTAATTTTGTGTGCCCAAGCAGAAGAGCTTGCGCGTCGGAATCCGCAGGATCAAGTTATCGTGGCCACGACGAACGTCGGTCATTTAGCAAGATTCGTGACCGCGAGCGAGTGGCAGCTCATCTGATTCAGATACGGATCCAATCGTCCCCCGCACCTTCTGCGGCGCTGCCTGAATTGCACTCCGCGAGGGTCCCGGCGTCGAGGCTGCCGAAGGCATCCGGAGGGCTTGGCCTTGACGCTGGGCGCGGAGTGCTAGGCTTGCGCCAGGCAGCAGGAAAGGGGGACCGCACGGGGCAAGCTGCATCGACCAACTACCCAGCAATCTTCAACCCGCTGCTATGCCAGGGTAATGGAAAGTGATTTCAATGCAAGATAGGTGGATAGCGGCTATCAGAAAGGAGCCCAAGAGTAAACCAAGCGCCGTGCGCAGAACCGCGTCGAAGTGATTCTTGGGAATGCATCTGCCCGCAATGTCGAATGACACGACGTACATGGGCACAAGACTAAAGACATTAAGAAGTCCCCGAGCATCTTCCACTTCGTACCACTCGAACTTCGCGCCCATAGCCGATAGCCCTGTCAGCACTGCAAACGTCGCAATAACATACGCATATGAGAATGCGGTACCAGGCGAAACTTTGCAGTGTTCAAGCCATCGAGAGCAAAACATGCGGTGCCTCTGGGTCAATTCGAAAGTGAGCATAGATCGTCGCTTTCAAGGCGCCAATACGTAACATACGAGCGGTAAGCGCAACATCTTGTCCGCCGACTTTTGAGCGTCGGACACATGGTAAGATTAGTAAAGACAGTAGGAAAAGTAGGGCAGTAGCTTATGGCAGACTTGAATACGTGCAAGATGAGTACCAAAGGGCAGATCACAATCTCAAGCAATGCCCGGAAGCAGCTTGGACTTAAGCCTGAGGCGCGGTTGCTTGAGGTAGTGGTGAATAACTGCATACTCCTGATTCCTCAGGATGAAGTGCTGCACGACCTGATGAAGAAGGCCAGCGACAGTCTCAAGGCAGCGGGCGTAACAGCTGATCAACTTAAGAAAGGAGTCGGCAAACGCAGAGAGGCACGCGTGAAACAAAAGTATCCTAAGCTGTTCAATGATTGATTCAGAAAACCCAGTCGTCTTTATCGATTCGAATGTTTTGATCGAGGCTCTTTTGGAATTTTTTGGCTAGGCTAGTCCAGCCATGAGCGTGTGCGCTGATTGCCCGCCACTTCAGAATGTCACGTTCCTGTACCGGAATGGCCGGACATTGGAGACTTCGCTGTTCTCTTCCGGCTTTTTATCTCCGTCGACTACTTTGAGAATAGCAGCTGTAGCAACATCCATGGCGCTGCGCACTGGGTCAAGGCTCAATCGCGCATAGATCGTCGTTGTGCTGATGTCTTTGTGATTGAGCGTCTTGCCTATGATGGCAAGGCTCGCGCCCGTAGCTGCCTGCCAACTACCCAGAGTTCTTCTCAGATCATGCAAATGAATATCGGGAAGCCCTGCGCGCTTTTTGATCCGTAGCCACGCATTCTTCGGCGAAACGAGATGCCCGGTGACACCGGTTCCAGGAAAGACCCACTCAGTCTCGTCGCCCCTGCGCTCATATCGCTCTTGAAGAATCTCCAAGGCTTTGGGCACCAATGGCACATGTTGCGACTCACCGTTCTTAGTCTCTGGAATGAACCAGGTCGCACGCTCAAGATTGACATGCTCCCATCGCATTTCCTCCACGTTTCCTTTGCGTGCGCCAGTCAGGAGGCAAATCAGCACGAAGTCACGAATTAGCGGTTCCTCCTGAGCCACCGAGGCGAAGAATCTGGGAAGCTCATCCGCTTGCAGGAACCTGTCTCTCGATTTCAGCTTAAATTTCGACACGCCGTCGCAAGGATTCGCGCCCGGAAACAGATCCCACTGCCTCGCCTTGTTAATGACCGCCCGCAACATCTCCACAGTTCGGTTGGCGGTCGCGCGACCGTTCTCGCGTCCCATGCCATTCACAAGCAGCTGGACATCATTCTTCGATATCTTATCGAGCTTGCGATCACGCCAGTGCTTCAGATACCGATTGAAATTCTCGATCATGACTTTCCATGTCTTGCAGTGATGCCGAGCGTAATCTTGAATGTACTTTTCAAAAGCCTCTCCAAGTGTTGGAATCTTCTCTGCCGCTCGTCGCGAATCCAAAGGATCTTCGCCGCAAGCGATGGCGGAGTTGAGCACTAGTGCCTTCGCTCTAGCTTGCTCGATTGACATATCCGGGTAGGGTCCAATTGCGATGCGCGTCGGTCTGTGTCCAATTCGACGGTACAGATAAAACATCTTGTTGCCTCTGCGCGATACTGACAAACACAATGCTTTTATCTTGTCGTCGTAATAAAAAGCAGGCTTGCAACCGCTCGGCAGCGGCAGGGCATCGAGTCCAGCCTTCGTGAAGCTGAAGCGTTTCGCTGGCATGCAATCACCCCCATTTCTATTATCGGCAGATGTGCCAAACCTGGCTATATGCACCAAATTTACCGAGTGTGCGCGAACATATCCTCAGTGCTTGCGCACCAGAAATTAATCTCTCCAAGCGAATTTTCGAACGCGCTCCCACGTCGAAATGAGTGCGCGATAGAACTTGCGATTTGAAGTCGATGCCGACCTCATTGTCGGAACGAAAAGCAATTCGCCGCTACGTTTAGGCTACATTTTTGCGATAACCAAAGAACTTTTGGTATCACATAAGGTGACACCGCTTGACCGCGTCGGTCACTGAAGATATACTAGCAGTGCCACTTGGCGAAGGAAATAGCCAGAGAGAAAAGTGTAAATGAAAACTGCTACGAACCATGAGGTCGCAAGTTCGAATCTTGCCGGGCAGGTATCTTGAATCAAAAATGGAGAGCGGCTGTCGAGACGATGAGCCGTTTTTTATTGGGGTGCCTACGGACCGCCGGTGGCCCCTTATCGGCCCCTTTGACATTAACCGAGCGATAACTGGGGTGACCGGCATACAATATTGATTGGATATCGTTATCTCAATCTGTTTACGTCCCGCGAGAATGAGCAAATGCGTGAAATCATCTCAGTTTTCATTCTGGCTTCTGCGATTTTAGCCGCCCAGTTCCTGCTTCCTTGTGACGCGCAAGCCGAGGATGGAATGACGTATAGTCGTCTAAGAGAGCTTCTAAAGAGTGGGCAGGGCAACAAGATTCAGAAGGTCGTAGTCACAAATGGGACGGACTCAATCGATGTGCAGCTTGTGGGGTCTGGCTTACAATCGGTAGTCGTACCGACCGAAACCAAAGGGGAGTTGATCGACAATCTCGACGATGCCGGAGTTAGATTGGAAGTTCACGACAAGGTCCAAACAGAGTTCTGGTTTTCGACACTAGCATCGTTCTTTTTGCCAATTCTGCTTCTCGTCGGCTTCTTTTTTATGTTCAGAAGTGCAGCGAAGCGACAGTAGCACCGACAAACGATCATGGGCAAATCACCTCCTTACGATTTGGATCTTGCGGACCAATTGGAAATGCAGTTCGACGACGAAGCCGTCCGGTCTGCCATGGACAAGCTTCAGTCAAACAAAACCGGCAAATTAGATTTCCTAGTTGCCCGAGCTCTACGTAATGGGCGTGGTGGCACTCTCCGTTGGCCAACCATAGAGCAACTTCTGGTTACGAACCCAGATCACAACAAACTTTCCGTTATGTGCGACTACGCTCCACGAAGCGAAGTAGATAAATTGCTGGCACGAATGAAGATAGGTGACGATGCCCTCCTCAAAGAAGTCCGAAGTGGCGGGTTTCCGGTCGTGCGCGCTTTGCAAAAACCTGATAGAGACCGAGTCTTCGAAAATAAAGGAAGAAGGCCTGACTGCCGGCTGGACACAGTTGGCATTGCTTACTCAGCTGGTCATTCTTGAGCCGCGCGACGACCTACTGGAAGAAGCGAAAGGAATTCTGGAGCGAAGCCCCGATAAAACTCGTCGATCTATCAGAAAACTGGCGTCTTGCGTGGAGCGCGCGAGAGCCCGGTAAGTCTGTCCAACTTCTGCCTTCAGCTGCGATCGACGCTGATCAAACATCCGCGCTCTCTCGCACAAGCGAATGCAACAAAAGCGCCTCGAGTTAACCGTCAAGGCGCTTTTATTTTCAATCACTGGAGAGGAAAGAGCAGTAGGTTCTTGTCCTCTTTCATGCTTGTCAGGAAATCTGCGCTTTTTCCGCACACCTTAACGGACTTGACATAGGCACGGATAGGCTGCCAGCCATGTGTTGGTTCCGGTTGCCCGCCGCCTCGTTTACCATCCATGTAGAAGGAGAAATCACGAATTCCATTGGCGTATCGAGCAATAGAACGCAGCACATCTCCACTGATTGTAAGCGTGTACGTGCCATCACCATTGCGTTTACATAATGAACGCTGTTGCGGGTATCCATTTTCATCTACCGACAAATCGTGATCGATACTGCCTTCCCCGGTAGGGACGATCTTTGCACGAACATGGAATCCAGCATAGTTGAAGCGCGCTTCCGGATGATCTTTCAAGGCATCCCCATACATGCGAATCTCGGACGGACCCTGGAAAGTAACCTCAATCGGCCCATACTTATCAAGGTCCGCCTTTGTTACCGTGTGTGGAAGAACCAGCGATATGCCTGCTTCTGTATCACAAGCGGGACTGGTTGCGGTCTGAAGCGCGACTAATGTTTTGCCATCACGCTGTTCAAGACTTGCCCAACAATCATGAGGAGGCGCCTGATCGCCTTTGGCGAGCTGCGTTCTTGCAATGGCTAATTGCACTTTGAAAGGTCCTGGGTCGGCTTTCGCGGCAACAGAGCCGAGGAGCGAAAGCGACGCTGCTGCTGTAAGCGCTACCAGGCTGTGACGTGCGAGACTGTGACGCATAATTTGTCCTCCCAACTTCTGCATACATTTCAGCATGCGCTGCTGACTTTTTCATCATGCCTGCAATCACCGTAAAGACAACGCAAAGATATTTAGGCATCCTGCTATGGTAGCGCAGCTCTTTGAGAAAGAAGCAAGACCCAGTCGGGTTACTGCGCGTCGGGGCATTATGCTGCCAAGCTGGCGGAGTCTCCAGTTAAGTATTGATTTCATTTTGCGATAACTGTCGAACTCGAATCGGTCTGAGTCGATTGGTTGCGGAATTCCTTACTAAGACTATTCCACCGCTGTCGCATCGACCCACACGATTCCACGCAAAGCTTTTCGGATTGGCGTCGCTGGTTGAAGAATTGGGTTGCATGTCCGTACTTGTCGCTCATCAATTTGGCGCGCTATTTCGTACCGTTGCTTTGATTCGGCGTACTTTCCTATTAGATAGTACATGTCGCCCAGTACATATCGCTGATTGCTACCCCATGGTATATTGCCGTTCTGTTCATCACGCATTTCAATGCAGTTCAGCTGTATTTTGAGGTCCTTAGCCAATTCGGCCTACCGCCACCAGATGCGATACTGACATACAACCTCAGAGAGGTGAGAACCTCCGATAAACTTTCAGAGCTGCTATTCGTCAGATTGAAAGTTTGACCGTCGCTCTGAAATTCATTTGCTGGATTTGCAATTTACTTGAGCGATCCGAGACGGGATTTTAGCCAATGAGGACAGTAGTGGCAGTCATGTGAAAGCGTTACATAGCAAGCGTTTCTAGCAAAGTAACTGCCACGCTCACTGCCAATTCCACTGCCATTTGACCCAGTGGCAGTACATGTAAAGCCCTGGCACGCAAGCGATTCGAGCATTTGCAATGATCGCCCTTATCTTGCTTCGCCATCATTATCATCTTCTTCAAGTCGTTTCCACAACTCGGAGTCAGGAGTATGCCTTACTGCCGCGCTGAGTAATAGCCGGGATTTCTCGCCGATGACTGAGCTGGCCCAAAAGGGCATTGAGAAACTATCGGACTTTCGGGGAAGTCAGCTCGAAATCCAAGACCGTCTCGGAAGGCTTTGCTTGCATGACAGTTTGATCCTTGGTGAAAGAGCCTACTCGTAGTTTGATCTCTGAAGTTTTTTCATTATCCAGACGCACATAATGCACCATCTCGCCGGGGCCAAACGGACCAAGCGGATAAAAACCGTAACTATTGATACCCTTCATTCCGTCAAAACCCGGTGCTCCCTCATGAAGGAAACTCATCACGAGCCCATTTTCCTTTAATATTCGCTGCTCCTTTGTATTATCATTGTCAATTTTCAGCTTAAACATCAGATAGTCAACAGTTTTACAACGCTCACGCCACGCCTCATAAACATCTACTTGATGCCCGCACCATGAGAACCTTGCTGGTCGTGGCTTGACTTCAAATAGGAAACGTCCCAGTTTCTTTGAGTCAGCGACAGAATTCGACCACTTGTACGGCCATGATTCCTCATCTGAGCTAAAGCTCGGCAGCATCAAAATGCCGATAGCTGAAGCTAAAATTATCGCTGTGATATTAGGCTTGATCATCATTCCTCTATATCGTCAATTTCGATTTCGCTCGTGCTTAGTTCGTCAAGGACTTGTCGTTCAGAATCTCGAACTGCACGAAGGGACTCAAGCTCCCGAGCGGGTGTCATGCGGTGAAGATCACTGTCGTGACTCAGAAAGTGGACAACACGATCCCCATCCATCGTACTGTGCTTTGAATCTGGCGGCGACTTTTCTGAGCTGTTGGGCACGTTCAGGCATTGATTTCGGACTGCGCATTTCTTTACATGCTAGCAGCGTTCCATCTTCACGCGACTCGTCAACATTCAGTCCGATCCCTTTCAACTCGGCAGCAAGGGCTCTCAATGCTCCTGCGTCACAAACAAAAACATGCTCGATTTCGTGTAAGTGATCGAGCGGGCAACCAACCTTCTGCAGTTCCGCAAGGTGCTGAGCGTCCATGTCCTGCTGCAGTCGCTCGCCGACTCTAGCTTGTGTTGTCTCCCTAAAGGAATCCAAGTACTCTGTCATGCGCTCTATCAGCAGTTGCCCAATAAACGAATGCATAGTTGAGCGCTTGCCGTGAAAACAGCGTAGGAGCTTGTATTTGAGAGATTCGACGAAGGATGCGCCACGGGCAATGGTTGTCGCCACTTCAGAAGTTACGTTTACAAGCAAGCTCGCTACTTCCTCAACGCTCCTCTGCGGAATTACACTGAACTCAATCTTGGGAGCGTCAAATGAGTCATAAAGGCAGGCTCTGACGATCTCATAGCTGGAAGGGTTCCGCGTTGCGCACGGCGGGAGAGGAAGCTCTTCGCGCCTGGTCACGGTTTCAAGTTTCGTGGCAGGGCACATGTCCGTCAATTCTTGCCCATTAACAGCCCTCAGGTGATGTATAACTGCAGCGTACATTGCGTCTACCTCGCCGCCAGCATCTTTCAAAAGTTCGGCAAAGAGTCGGGCACATAGAGTAGCAAGCAAACGGCCGTAACCTTCAATCTTGTCATCGAATATGAGCGGATCGATCATCACGCAGGGGTGATCGGAGCACTGCCAAACTCTTAAAAGCTCGCCACAATTTGCGCCGAGCGAGATGTTATGTGCTGGAGCCAGTTCGCCTCCCACTGCCTGGCCTCCGTGGGCTATGCCACCTCAGTATCCTTGATGCTGAGCGTAACTTGTTTGCCTAGCCTGTTCAGATATTTCACCAGAGTGTCGACTGTGAAAAGGTCAATACGGCTAGCACACAGTTCGGCAATCCGCGGTCTGGCGACGCCGATCACTTTTGCAGCTTCGGCTTGTGTCCAACCACGCTCTTCGACTATCGCCTCAATGGCGATCATAAGTTTGCTGCGCATGAAGAGATTGTTCGCTTCGTCGTCGCTCTTGCCCATGTCTCTAAAAACATTACCTGAGCTCTTGTGGTGCTCACGAGCATAACTCTTAATCGCGCTAGCCTTTGCTTTTCTTGGCTTGCTCTTTGCGGTACTTCTGGAGGTCGGCATATTCATTCCTCGCGATGTCGATGTCGTTCTTAGCTGTTTTCTGTGTCTTCTTTTCGAAACAATGGAGTACGTAGATTGCTTCCTGAAATACTGCAACGTAGACAACCCGGTGTTCGTGAGGTCGATGTACCCTGATTTCTATGGCACCAGGTCCAACTGAACTCATAGGGCGCCAGTCTGCTGGGACTTTTCCAAATTGAACCCTCATTAGTTCATGCCCGGCGATGTCTTGGGCTTCCGCTGGGAATTCTCTTATCCGTCCCCGACTGCTGCCTCGCCAGACTAACTCCTTCATACACACCTCAATGACTAATTGTACAAGTATTCGTACATACCCGCAAGTCATTCGACGGTTCTCGGTTACGTTACCGACCCGGACTGTCTGCGATCTTGTGGGCACGAGCCGCGATGAAAAGATCGCCCCCCCGCACCTTCTGCCGCGCTGCCTGAATTGCACTCCGCGAGGGTCCCGGCGTCGAGGCTGCCTAGGCACCCGGAGGGCTTGGCCTTGACGCTGGGCGCGGAGTGCTAGGCTCACGCCAGGCAGCAGGAAGGGGGACCGCGCACGGACCGTGAAAGCAACACCATGGCTACAGTTTCATGCTGTGGGAATGTCGCCACGAACTAGTCGAATGTTCAGGTCGGCGTAAAGAATGTCTGAAAGGTGACCAGCAATCGTCAGAGCGAGTTCTCGATCCTGCGGTCTGAATCGAGGTTTCTTGGGCAGCCGCTGCCACAGTCCAAATACGCCTAAACGGTTTCCTTTTGATATGAGCGGCAGCAGCAAGGCCATGTCGTGGCCGAAAAATTGATCGCCCGCATTTGTGAGCTCTGCATTCACTATCTTGCCTCTGCCTGACTCGCAAACTTCTACGAATGGATTCTCCCTAACAGTCAACTCCAATGATTCTCCTGTCTCAACATCGATCAATAGCGCTTTCTCCAGAAGATACGCTCGGGCATGAGCAAAATTCATCCATTCAGAAATAAGACGAACTGATTGTGCTAGGGACTTCTGCGTGAGGAGTCCACACGATTCCCTGAAAATATTTCCTATCTCGTTAATGACTCTCATCTCTTTCGCATCCATCTCAATCTTGGACCGATCGAATGACTGCTGCACCACAATAGACAAAAGCGCAGCGACATTGTTCAATATCGTGAAATCAAGTTCTGTCCATAGACGCGTGTCGCAATGCTGCAGCTCAATGAAGCCGGAAAAAATCCCTCGTGAACGAAGCTGGGTTAATAATCTGGCGCGTACTTTCTTGGACTCAAGATGGGAGCGAGTCGGAATCTTGCCGAGTGTCAGGGATACTAATCGTGCCTTCACTAGATTCATCGGGGAACCGAGAAAGAAACTCAAGCACGACATGTGTCGATTCCATTGAATCTAACGTGCTGCCTACGAAGCACATCTGGCCGTTTATGGCACATTCATTTGTAACCGCAAGCCGATCACCGTCAACTTGCCAAACCAGCCCGCGGCCAGCCTGGCATGCTGCCGTCAGTGCCTCGATCGCGAATTGCAAAATCGAAGATAGGTCATTTGACTGGCGCAGTTGACCAATGATGTCTTTGACAATTTGCTGTGCGGCTGGTGGGATTGGGTTCTCATTGTCGGAAAGATCATCTACCGTCTTTGACATATTATCTCTCCAGCCCAACCTTTCATCCAAGCTCACCGATCATGATGCTTCATCCATCTGATCCGACTCTGGAAGCTGCAACGCATTGGCAGCTTCAAGGGTTGGGGGAGTCGGACCTATTGGGACAAGCGCTGGATGCAAGTCTGGTCCTTCTTCATCTGGCGGATAGTTTCGACATAGCCGAGCCAATTTTGCTATTTGAGTAACTCGACTCGCTCTGTATGTCAGATGGTCCCGCGGCGGATCATCCAAGCTCGCTTGGATCAAAGCCTCGACCTCTTCATCGTCAATCTCAAATTGTGCCAGCGCACTTCGATGGTCGCGCCAGAACTCAGCCAACGGCAGATCGATAAACCTACCTAACTCAACGGTTGGTGCCTCAGTTACAAGCCCGCAGAGGTAGCGAGACCATGTTCTCACTAGATCGTCGGCTATGTCGAGAGTGGCCCGATCTCGCGCTGGCATCGACTGCGCGCGCCTGATTTCATCAAACTGTTCCTTAGTCAGGCCTGCGGACTCAAGCTCCGCGTAAATACTTTTCGATGGACTGAAGGTTGGATCACATAGGCGTGCCCATCCACCGTATTTCTCTACAATTGGGTCGTAAGAACAAGCAATCATAGGATTAACCATCCACTCTCTATCGATTATTACACCATTTTCCAGATCACCATTCGAGATACCAAGACTTACTTGATCACCCACCTGAGCTAATTGGCATCTATTGTTCCACCAAGTTATCGTCTTTTTGAGTTCGAAGCTCAGCTATAATATGCACCAACTGATCAGTTTACGCAGCGGCTACCGTCCGCTGTTTGTGTGTTCACGTAGGCGACCCGAGGTTACACAGGCATACAGGTCACGAAGGCGATGGACGACCTTCGAGTAGTGTGTCGCCAATTTGCCCCTACAAAAGCGAGGTTAGCTATGCGTTTAAACCTTCTTAGTTCTATGTGGCTCAGCTCCACCATCTTGTTTGGGAGTATCAATTCACCAGCAATTTCCGCCGACAGTGCTGCCCTGAACAACCTGCAAAACCTGAACCTTCAAGGCAACACCATGTCAATCGTAAGGTCAGACCTGTTTGGAAGAAAGGTCAAAGGTCCATTCATCCAACCACCGCAGCCCAGCACGGTCATGCAAGATGATAACGCCATCCTGGGACAGCCCTCCTTGATACACGTTGCGCATCACGCATGGCTTCTGGTTCTTCCAGTTACGGTTCCCCTTGATAAACAACTGGAATACCTCGAATTCACGTCGCTGATTCGCATTGGCGACGGCAGCAGCGCGTTTCGCAATCCACCGCTCTACCACTTCAGCAAAGCTACAATGAGCGATCAGAAGTACTCTGACTATGTAACGGCTCTGCATGGAGAGCCATCCCCGGAAATACTTTCCGCCTACCCCGTTCATGAGTTCCTAAGTTGCTTGTTCACAAGGACAACAGAGTTGAGTGCGACTCTTAGTCCGCAATACATGGGAATATCCGCAGGAAGTATTACGGCTAGTTTGACAGATGAGCAGCAGTATCTAGCCGAACTCCCAACAGTAACCGGCTGCTGGGACAACTACACGGGTCAAATAACCTGGCAGTTTCAGCCACAAAAGAAACAACTAATTACGCTGGGAATGATTCCAATGTATGTGCTTATCAAATCACCAAGCGATGACTTTTCCGTCACCGTGTCTCCATATCTGCGAGCCCGGTATGGTACGTTCACCACAGAATCAACTTTCTACGGCTGTGATCGAACTGTAGACTCGGATGCGAAAATGACGCTGAAAGAATATCAGAGCTTGCACAATGCCGAAATTTCTGATTCTGCGGCCACGTTCATAGCTGGGCTCTCAAACGATGCTAAGAAGCAAGATGCCGCCAGCTACAGCATCGTGGTGACACCAACCCCACCTAGCGCCACCAACACCTCAAAAGGCGCCGATGCTGGAACCCCTCCAATCGCTTCTAACCCGAGTGGGCCAAATGCGCCCACCGCTCCAAAAGCACCAGGAGCTCCCACGGCCCCATCTGCGCCGAAAGTGCCCACCGGCCCGGACGGTCCAGACCCAGCCCACAAAACGCTAAAGAAGAAGAAGCACAACCAGTAGCGGCTACTTCTTCACACTCTAGATAGAAGCGTCGAACGCGACGCATTTGCAAATTGCCTGAATAGCAAATCTGCGAGTTTGTTTGCAGCGCGCGGAATCTCGAGGAGGTCCAATCTCCGTCTTCGTTTCCGCGTGCCTCTTGCGAGGCGCGGATCTCGGCCTTGAGCAACTCTACTTTGGCTGCCCGGTTTATCAAGCGAGTCACATCCAGCATTGCCAGGTCCAGCAATGCTGGCACGATTTCTTGCACTCGCGCGCGCCAACTTCTGGCATTACGAAACCCGAGGTTGTCGGAGACGTGCGGCTCCACTCGGCTGGCGAGACGGGCAAGTGACCAACGACAATTTGAAATGAGCTCAATGAGGCGAAATTTTTGCTGGACCGTGAACCAGGCTGCATTTACGGTTGACCATCTTCGTCTTCAGAGATGCGACGCGCAATCCATCTAGGAAACGCAATCTTACAGAAGCCATCGCTCCATAACGCCTCCAAACGACGAGTCAACATGATTGAAGGGATGTGGCTTGATTTTTTGAATCTTGGCATATAATTTCTGCAAGCACCCTGAAGGAAGCAGATGCTCGAACGACTTACGCCCGATGCTACCAAAGCAATCGTGCTCGCCCAGGAGGCGGCACAAAGGCTCGGGCACAATTACATTGATACTGAGATCCTTCTGCTTGGGTTGATTGCTGATGGTTGCGGTCTAGCAGCGCGTGCGCTGGAATCCGTGGGCGTATCGCCCAAAGCCGCTCGCATGGCATTGGAAGCCGTTGTTGGCCGAGGTTCTGATTTTGTGTCACGCGATCCGGCGTTTACTGCGGCGGCGCAACAGGTGCTCAAAACTGCATCAACGAAAGGACGGGGCTTGCCCGTGACCACCGAACACATCCTCCGTGCGTTATTGCGGCAGGTTGATTGTGATGCAATTCGAGTTCTGCAAAGTTTATCGATTGATCCAGAGGTCTTGGCTGGCAGGCTGAAGCAACTGAATGGCGATGCACCAGTGGCAGAGCCGGAAATGCCTCTATCGGAAGACGAGTGCCGACCGTGCTCGCGGCAGGAAGCGCTATCTGATGTGTTCGGATTAAATAGCTTCATCGAAGCCAGCCGGGTACCGGCAGGAATGCTTACCTGGTTCGACGAGAAAGACAAAGTCCTTGGAGTTTATATCAATGCTGAGGACGATTATCTGGTGTTGGGCGAGCGCAGCATTTGCTGGTACGATGGCGAAGCAAAAACTTATGTAGAGTACCAAACCATACATCTTGTTGAAGAACCCAAAGATATTGAAGATCCCTATTTGCGGTTGATATTGCGACCGAAGGGAAAGGTTGTGATGCTACCGGTACTTCATTGCACTGAAGATTTTCCTGACTATGTAGCCATTCGCGATTACTTATCGTTTTGCACCGAAGAGCGGGGAGTGAAAATGAACATCCAAGAAATTCAGTCGAAAGAGGATTTGGTTTATTTTCTGCGGCAGCCGAACGTGAAAAGCGAGGGATTTGAGGATCTGGCCAACTGGTTACAGCGAGGAGAGCCAAAGCCCTCATGGTTGGGTCCACTGAATATTGCGCCGGAAGTTCTGGCGGATCCCAGCGTTTGGCGGCTTATTGCATTGATGCTGTTAAGAGCACCGGAAGCCGCAGACAAATCATGAGCGAAATTAGCAAGCGAGCACGAACATGTTCTAGGATTCAACCAGCTTCAAATTGCGAATTTGCTCAATAGCAAAGTACCGCCAGCCTTGTTCCGGTATCAGCTGAAAAGCTTTTAGCAGTAGTTCTTGCTCCGCGTCAACAGTTATTGAGACCGGGGCTACTTGGTGGCGAACATCGCGCTCGTAATAGAAAGACGCGATCCGGTCGCTGTCGATCATTTGCTTAAGCTGCTTGAGTATTAGTTCTTCAGGCGTTTGCGTCATGTCCATGACTGCCTCGTCCAATGCAACTGCAAACTCTTGGGCTAGATCTGGTTTGACACGGGCTATGTAGCCAATATAGCCGCGGATGTTTTTTAGGAAAAGGCTTGGTGTGATGCCGAGTCCTTCACAGTGTTCCTTGATTCCAAATTTCTTGCAATAGTAGAGCTGTTGACGGACTCTTCGTAGGATGGTTTTTGGAACATTCGGGTGGTCGTTGACCACGACGCCAGTGACGGATTGGCGGTTGGTCCGCCGCAGTATCCTAGTTTTCTTGGTATTGGGAAGGAAACCGTGTTGTTCGATAATCTCGTATATTTTCGCAATCAAGACTATCAGTTGGGTGCCACCAGATATGGTGATATCATCGACGTAGCGGGAGTACTTAAACTCATTGTTCGTAAGCGCTTGCTGGCAAAGCCGCATTATGTCAGCGTCTAGTTTGAGGGCAGCGATGTTCGCAATCGCGGGGCTAGTTGGTGCGCCCTGCGGCAGTCCACCACCAATGACAGTGAGCCGGGCGAAGACTTCCGCAGCCTGTTCGTCGAACAAGAAGTGCTTCGCAAAAATTTCACTGACCATGTCGAAAGACACGGTGCCGAAGAAATCGCAGAGGTCGATGTTAACAACGACGTCCTTGTTGACGTGAAGGCGGGCGTTTGTCACAGCCGAGCGACCTTTGACACAGCCCTGGACATGTTCCGGCATTTGGAAGTGCGACAGAATGCCTTCGAGGACGACGCGCTGAAAAGTTTTCAGGCGGCCAGTGGACGCCGAAATTGTACGAGTGCCGCCCTTCCGCTTAGGTCGCTCGAACTTTGTGTAATATCGCGCTGAACGCTGAGTCACATCAAGAAGAACATCAATCGATATTCCCAAACGCGAACAAACGTCCGCCAGACTCACGGGGGGAGTGACTTGCATATGCCGGATTGTGGATTACGTGGGGCTTCGCTATTTGAACTATTGCGTCTCGACCAGCGACTCGCTGGTCAGGAAGTCGTAATCAAGGGCAAAGTTTAGCGGGGGCGACATCCGGAGTCAATTCTTGTCAGGTAGGTTCGAGTCACGGTTCGTTGTTGTTGCCAACCGAAAAGTTGAACTTAGAATCAGTCCCCGGTTGAGGAGTCAAAAGGACTGTAGCATTGGGGCGAATGTGCGTCGCATACCAATGGCTGTTGAAATCCACTATTGCAATGCCGGTTGGCCCGGCGGCGGGAGAACCATAACTATCGTCGCTCGCGCATACATTGATCGCATTACAATTTGCGGTTCCGAAGAAAACGATTGCCGCTCTCAAGATTGAGGAGTTCTCAGGCCAAGGCGGAGCGTAGCCGTTTCGAGGATCTGCAAAATATGAAAATCTGTTTGGGAAATTGGGATCACCGGTAGGAGTGCCAAAGCTAGATGACCCATTCGCTGGGGGAGAACTCAAAAAGGAGGACCCGCCCGCTCCTGCGATAGGAACATGATAGTACCCCGAGTTAGCATCCTGCATTACGAACTCAAGTCCAGGGTCCGCCGGCATATGGCTGTAGTACACGCATTCCACGGCTTCAAGGGAGCCGATAAAGCTAGTGTCAAATAGTCCATAACCGACCTGTGGCAAGTTTATGCCAGCGTATCCCCTGTACCCCAAGCCAACGGAATTGTTTGGTGGAACCGTCAGCGTGTAAGACGGCCCAGCGCTCCCACCCACGCCACGATTGGGGTTATAAGTTGCCGACAGGCCGGGGGCCGAGGGCGCAGCCTTCACAATGACGGCTCTGATAGGCAAGTTGGGCGGCAGGCCTTGCGCCTTAGCAGAGGGCCAACAAAAGGCACTCGCTCCAAGAACGAAACAGAATTTGCATATTGCTGATTGCCGCCTCAAACTTTCCTACGCCTCTGCTATGCAGATCGAAATCACAAGGAACATGGTAAGACAGTTTTGGGACAAACTCTCGGAGTCTTTACCTGATTGTTGCGTGGGTTCCCCACTGATCCGTGGATCAGCACTCAAACGGCCCCTTAGCTCGGACCCTGGGAAGTTCCAGCACCACTAAAACGAACCCGCAGTTGGAGGGCTGCTATCGACGTGAGAGGTGTCGAGGCGGAGTTCTGAGTTGTTAATACCGATGAAACGATGAAACAGCTCATCTATAAATAGACTGTTTTAGACTGGCGTCGGACTAGTAAGGGCGCCCAGGAGCTTCACGTAACTCACGTATCAGCCCGACCGGATTAACCACTCGGCTAGTTCGTCCAGAGAAGTTGCGACATAAAGCCCTGGATCGATTTCCTGGGTCCCTGGGCCAATGGGCAACTCGATGGGAAGCAGAGTGCAAACTGGCATTAGGATTTGGCTAAACTTGGAGAAGTCGTAATTACTGCTTGTTCGTCTCTCAGACAGTTCCTTTTGCTTGGCACGAGCTTCGTATATTGCTGTGTGAACCGCGTCCACCAGATTGCGAACAGCATTCCCTTTTGCTGCGTCATAGTCTGCCGACTGCGTAAACGCCTTTACTGAAACAAGAAGCAGGGTATTGTCCTTTTGTCCTATCGCGTCAACGTCAGTGATCGAGCTACCGTCTGCTCGCTTGAGGTGGCGGTCCTTTCTTGTGATGTACTTGCGCAAATCGTTACTAGGCCGCCATGGGGAAGAATCAATCACCGCTTGTACCGTGTTCTCAAAATGATCACCCTTCTCCTTAGTCATGTAGCCGCGCTTCGGAAACTCAAAACTGGTGTTTAGCTTGTGGGTGGCAGCATACAAATCAATAATCATCCACTGCCCATGACTCCTGGCAATCGGACCGAATTTCAGTGGGCGCATACTCCCTGATGTCTGTAAAGCAGATATAAACTGCTCGAAAGTAGTCGGAATGCCTGGGAAAATTTCCATGAGCGCTTGCGATGCCACTTCCGCATCAACTTCCCACCACTTCCTAAGATCACTGCGAAGCAAACGCATATACCCATACTGACGTACCGGCACATCTCGGTAATGTTCGTCCATCCACGCTGGAGCTAGCCTCATCAGCTGCAAAAGTGCGGGGGCATCAGGACTCCACCAGTCCTTCACAACAGACGCGTTCATAGTTTGAAGCTCTATAAGGCGTTTCAAAGAAACAGGACAGGGGAGATATCGTTGGAAAACTTGCACTCCATCGGCCACATAGCCGCCATGCTGAACCCTTATCGCTACTTTCGAGAGGTGTGAGTGGCAGCGCATGACGGCAAAGATGCAAGAAGATGTGTCTATTTCCCCATCCAGCGACAGATGAGCGAGCTGAGTTCCAGCGTTTCGCATTATCAGTGGCGAGTCAAGGCGTGTGCTCTTGTTAAACCGGCTTTGAAATAGCTCCTCAGCTTTCAATTGCTCTGCGGAAATAAGAGCACGCGGAAAAACCGGGTGCTCATCCTTGAAAGAAAAGCTTGTTCCCCGGCTGGCATGTTGAACCATCTGATGCATGACGTTCAGATAACGGGCTGCAACAACAAGATCGACTACAGCATTCAGGGCTTTGTCAGAAGTATCGAAACGGGGTTCGGTGGTTCCCAGCGTGATTTCGCCAGCATGGGTCTCGGGTCCGTAACCGCTTACGACCTCGGCCAAGGCCGCCACGTGCAGTCCCAGACCAAGATCGTCAGTCGAAAGGAACGCATGATCAGGGAGACGGCGCAAATACCAAAGCCACTGGAATGGAGTGAACGCTTGAGCGAGCCACAGCAGCGTCTTCTCATGAACGAGTATGCATTCTTCAAAGTATTTTGTGGCCTCCTCGGGGCCACAGATCCAATCGGAGTCCACCAGCGGAAGCGCACATTTCTTACCGACATTGTTTAAGAGTTGTTCCGCAGCAAGGTGCAGCTTCTTTTGAACGAAAGCTTTGGAAACAATTGAGACAATCTTATTGTAGTCTTCATCGATATAGATCGCCGCTGCCGAATTGCTCCCAGAGGATCTTCTACGTTTCAATTCCTTCTTCTCCGCTTACTTCGTTTCTGCTCCTCAGTATCCTCGTCGTCGCTTCGTTTCTTTCCGAACACCACCAAGTGCTGAAAAGTCTTACTGATCAGACATTCCCAGACCAAATGGTCTCCAACTCATTCTAAGCCCTTTCTGAGCCCTTTGCGATCTGCGGCAACATCACCCGATACCGCGCGGACCTTGACGATGGTCTCATGGTTCTTGTTGAGGAACCAGATGATGGCAACCAAATAACTGGTCCTCACTTTCGGTACGCCAGTACTGAGTGAGGCTCCGTAGGGAACCGTCATTGCTTGGCGGGAGTTCTTGTCCTGAACACAAATGCACTTAACACGACTTCGGAGCCGCGTGTTCTACGGAACTGCTTTGGCCAGCGATCCTGATATTTGCTCAAGCATATTGGTGAAGGTTTCGAGTGGGCTAGTGTGACTCATCCCGAAACTATCCAAGGCACCAGCCGCGGTTAATTTGACTGTTCTGGATGTTTTTGTCCATGTTTTCTTGATTGCCGGCAATCTTATGAACCCGCCAGTCTGAGCCAATGGAGAAGCGTCGCGAAAACTCAGCTGATAGTCATCGGGCAAAAACTGAGTCCATACCTCAAAGGACACCATCATCGGTTGCCTCACGATAATGCCTCTATAGGCTGATTCCGTATCTTTCCCATCTTTCGACTTTTTCGTCGTATCTGTCAACAGCGTAGAGTAGCTCTCAGCCGGCGCGGTTGGGGGGAGAGTTATTAATCTCACTAGTTGTGCACATTTGTCTTTTGCTCCATCTCCGACGGCGGATGCGTCAAATCTCCTCAATGCCAAGAAAATGTTGGCTGGCATAACCATGAATAGTTGCTGCAGCGTCGGAGCCTGTTCGTACAATTTCAAATCCTTTTCGGCGGGCTTCTGTCGGATTATTCCATTCTTGACAAGGGCGACGTCGTCTTTGCACGCAAGCTGTTTGTCCAAACACAAGTTGTCGTGGTCACACTCTGTAACCGGAGTGAATACTATGGTAGTGCAGTGCTCACGATCCGGCGAGATTTGGCTTGTGTTGGATCCAGGAACAACTTTTGTCTGCTCAGAACCTGCGTTAGCTGCGAGTAAAGGTAACCCAGCGGCTGCGGCAAGCGACAACGCTTCAGCAGGCGGATTTTGAGCTACCCCGATAAGGTTCTGTGGCTGTTTTGGAGGCAGGTTCATCGAAGCGTTCGGCAATGCCTGATGGGTGGGTACTTTGATTCCTGAATGAGGATCGGGGTTCGGAGTACCACCAGCACCGCCTGTCGTATCTGCCGGATCTGCGGTGGCACCATCCCCAGCACCAGGGGCTTTAGTTGTTTGTCCGGGATCGCTCTTTTTTTGTTTGTCCTCGTCATCAGTGGATAGAGCTGTCATGACGTCGCCGGTTTCGAGTGAGACAGTCTTGGTCAAGGTCACGTCACCCAAGTACTCAGAGACAACATGATAGTCCTCAGTCGACATAACAGCTAGTTTCCCGGCAACCGAACCAATGTTGATAGCAGTGTTAGCCACATGGGTAATGATTGAAGCAAGCTTGTCATCAAACGTCGTACCAATGCTCTGCAAAATACCATTATCGGAAAGTTTCAATGAGGCAGTGGTGTCCGTGGTGAGCCCATTCAGACGGTCGACATTTAGTGCAAGATGAAGATTATTGTCAGGGATTGAAATAAGATCTACTTTGGAAGGTTTTATAAACCGCGCCTCAAGGTAACAGTTTCCGGATGCGGTCGTATCGTTGCTACCCACATTCAGCTGTATTTTCTTGAAACTCTTTGGATCTTTAGGATCTTGAAGATCTCTATGATTGGGCACGTTTGTGTTTTTGAAGATTGAGTAGGTGAGCGTCACCCTAGCTTTTTGCTTCGGGAGATAATAGGGAATCTTGTTGTCCAAGGTTTTTCCGTCATCAGGTACATCAGCTTTCGTTACCTCAAAAGCGGCATTCTCAGCCTGCGCAGAGGTAACAACCATTAGAGATACTAGCAACGCCGCACAGATTTTTTTCATTCCAAATCACCACGCCCAGTTGTTGTACGATCAAGATACATCGTCGTCCCAAAAGTAGCATTAACATGGCAAAGAAAAAGCAACTGAAACGATCTAATTACACCGACTCGACCAAGATAGTATTTTTTGATGACGAGACACTTCATGCCGGACTAGATTTAGTCCAGAGACACTTCGGCATTACTTGCATTGATGGAAGTGAGTCCGATTCAATACAGTCCGCTGCTGGCGTGTTCTTCGCACCATTCAAAATAGCTTACATCAAAGTTCCACTGGAAGATGTGAAGAGTCTACAGAACGCTGATGGAAACGGAGTGTTCAAATACGTAGGACGAGAGAGGCGTCATCATGTGAGTGCATCGACGCCTGGCACACTTCCGATAATGACGCAAACCGCCGCCTGGGGCATTCGGGCTATTGGAGCTGATTCTTCCCCGTTTGACGGCAGCGGAATAAAGATCGCTTTTATGGATACTGGGCGCCCTGTGCATCCGGATTTTGCGAGCAGAGGAATAGTATCCAAAAATTTTCTTGAATCTGAAGCGCAGTCGGATCCGGAGGGAATCGATGCCAAAGGGCATGGATCGCAAGTCATAGGGATCGCCTGCGGCCCCAAAAGTCCTGTCAATATGTCGCGGTATGGAGTTGCCTATAACGCCTCCATTTATTCGGCGAAGGTGCTGGATGGCTCAGGAAATGGAGATGAACGAGTGCTTGTAAAAGGCATATTGTGGGCATTGGCTCAAGGCTGCGACATCATAAATGTTTCTGCCGAAAGTGCCTATGACCCTAATGAAACCGGTCCAGATGCTCAAAATATTGGAAACACAGTTCTCGCCCACAATTCTGTTCTAATAGCGGCTGCAGGTAATGAAAGCTTCCTTCCAAACACCATAGTACCGGTGGGCTTCCCGGCAAACTGCCCATCGACGGTTGCCGTCACTGCAACGACATCGGATAACGAAGTTTGGTTCAAGTCAAACGCTGGCGATACCAGAGGCGGACTCATTATTGACGTGGCAGCTCCTGGTGAGAACATTCTTTCGTGTTGTCCAACTTCGCTTAGCCAAACCGGATACACAAAAAGCTCCGGAACAAGCATGTCGACGGCTTTCGTCAGTGGGGTTGCAGCCCTTCTATGCCAGGCAAGCAATTTGCGGGGCACCGCTTTGATGCAATTACTTCTCAAAAGTTGTTCCTACTATCCAAACAAGGATTTCTTCTTCGGGTATGGTTTGGTAGAAGCGCCGCAACAAACGACGAAACTACTGACAACCGCCGAAACAACAATATGATCCCAATTACAGACGCTGTTGAGACCCAATCATTTCCAGCACGCAGCGGCTGGATAACCTGGTGGAGCATAATGGTCAGTGTGAAGCAGGGCGGCGGGAGAATCGACGGTTGCTCAATTGAGACACGTAACCTGCACATAGATCGCACCGCCGTTGTTCCAATACATGAACGTCACATCGTTTGAACAAGCTGATAGTTCTCCATCGCAAGGAGCACGATAGACCCCTCCTCCGGCGAGGATAGCTCTCCACTTTTTTAGGGTCGCCTTGTTTCCATCGACCATGATCAAAAGCTCCATGTAGTTTGCATCGGGGCACGTGCGTAAACCCTCTGCCGCTTTCATAAATGGACCTTGACCAGGAGTGCCGCTCGCATCGCACGGTGGCACATCAAAATCATTCCACTTATCCGGCGGTAGGATGACCAATTGGTAATCGTGCCCGGCCAAGAGCCCCCAGCCGCTTCGGTAACAAGTCGCTTTGGCATCCAAAAGAAAACCTCTGGTATCGCCGTGCTGAAGCGTGTATCCGATCATTGATTCATTCCACCTCCGTGTCCTAAGAATGCGAGCCGAACTAGGATCCCCACTGGCCGCCCATTGATCATTTATCATTGCTGATGAGCATGTTGTTGGGAAATAGCGGCTTCCCTTTGTCTGTCTCACGGATGTCGAACGCTTGTGCCAATGGATAGAACGGCTGGATTTCATTTTTGCCGAGAATTGACCTCGCAATCGAATCCATTGTGAAAGGCTCATCCATAAAGGCTCCGTGCCTAAATGAATCACACATTGTACTGATTCCAGTGTCGCTCGGTGCGGTTCTTAGAACTGCACCCGCGTTTGTTAGGTTCGTTTGCAAATTGTCAGTGCTTCCTGGAACGCATTTCTGATTCCAAAAGTACTGCATGCCAAGAACGGGCGTCTCAGTGCTGCCAGCCGGCGGAACCTCGAAACTGCGAGATACCCAATAGAGTAAAGATCTGTTATAGCCGTACGTACCAAAGGGAGTTATTGCCTCGCACATGTCATGCGTCTCTCGGACATCATTGAGCGAGTAAATGGAGAAGCTTTGAGTCATTGCGTGGATGCTTCCAAGTAAGTCCGTGCTGAAATCGTCCACTCGAATTGCCGGGGCAAGAAACGTGACGCTCGTAACGGCCAAGGCATTAGCGTGCAGCAACTTGAGCAGCGGGTCACAGAATATCGCTCCGGCGCTGTGCCCGATCAAATGTATCTCGACTTCGCCTGGATGGTCTTTGGAGTATTTTGCTAGGCGGGACACGGTCAATGTGCCACCAGAAATCTGGTCTGAGATATTCGATGCGTCGTTCCAATCTATCGTGATTCCCGGATTTGGTGGAGCAAAATTGTCTTTAGCATTCTGTTTCATCGTAGACCAGATTTTCTGAAACGCTGGCAGCTTACCAATCGTCTGCCACATCCAGCTAGGGTTGTCTGTGTTTAGCATTGTGGTGTCTGTATCAATCGGAGTATCTGTAGACACACCAGTTGTAGGCACCATCAAATTGATTCCCCACCTGTCCTTTATGCTTTCGTCCAGGCCGGTTCGCCAAACGAAGTTGATCGGATAAACGTTGTTGGCAATCCACCAGTCTCGGTGTCGTAACGCAGTGCGCATGCCCTGTATCTCTTCTACGAGTCCGCCATGAGCGACTAGCACAACGATCCTTTTGTGTGGCGCCGACGGGTCGCTCATCCACGTATTGTGTTGCTTCTCCATGTTCTTGAACATGGTATCTATCTGCGTCGGACTACTTTGGAACAGGCCCGCTTCGAACTTTCCCCCATTGCCCGTGTCAACAACAAAATTGTCTGGCTTCCCCCAAGCACCTGGAATCTTTTGTTGTCCAATTGGGGTAACTTCAAGTCCCAGTTTGCGAAATTTCGAAATCTCGCCTGGCGAGTACGGCTTCGCATCCGGCAAGCTCTTGTTCATCTTATTAATGAAGTCTGCTTCTTGCTCAGGGTGGTTTGTTTGCGCTGCTAGAGCTGCAGCGCCGAGATAGCATTTCGCCAGCATGAGGTTCTTTGGTGGAGTCGGGCTGCCGATGCTGAGTCTTGTTTTCATGCTTTGAATGGCATTCTTTACATGGCCGAATGCGGAATCCAATTGGTTGGATTTTAAAGAAGTTCTTGCGGCATCCAATTCGTTCAACTCACTGGGCTGTAAATCCTGGGCATTCGCTGCGCAGCTTGCGCTAAGGACTAGTGCTACCGCCAATAAGACTAACAGTCTCATTGCTGAGAGGTTTCCTTTGGCGCTTGCGGTGGCAAACAAGAGATTCCAGTCGAACATGCGACTCGTTGTCATTGGTGTCAACTCCGATTTACGCTTACGAAAGATAATTGTCCACGATCTCAACGATTATGGAAATCGGAATTAGGGACGTCGCTTTATCCGTTGGGTACAGCTTTGTGGGGTTTCTTTGCCGAGATCGCGGCTGAATTGACCCTGCAAGGTGCCACGATCTCAGAGCCTATGTCTCCCAATTAAACTTCCTGCGGAGATAGATAGCCAAACAACGATTCATGAACCTAACTATGGAGATGCGGCTTACTCGTTCAAGATATAATCTGTATTACGCGAGCGGCCAGATCAGTTGAGGGAAGCCGGGTGGTGGATGATCAACAAGTAGCTTTTCATGCATTTGAGATCTGGGAAAGCGAACACAATCCAGTGGGCAAGCAAGACGAGCACTGGTTTCGCGCGAAAAGAGATCTGAAGTATCCTGGCTTACCCGTGGAGATCAAAGCTCACCAATCATGGCTTAACTCGAATGGTGACAATGCAGCTAGACGTCCGTTTTACGAATATCAATATCTGGCCAAATGCGATCTCCGGCGTGCTAATTTGCGCCAAGCTGATCTTTCTGGTCGCAAACTAGAAGGAACAGACCTCGAGGACGCGCAGCTCGAACGTGCGAATTTAAAGACTGCAAATTTGCGCAACGCAAATTTGCGAAATTGCAACCTGAGCGACGCAGATTTGGACGGTGCGCATCTAGACAATGCGCAACTCGATGGAGCGAACATGATAGGTGCAAAACTCACTGGCGCCTGTCTACGTCAATGTGACCTAACGCTTGTGAAAATAGAAGAGCATCAGCTCGCGGGCGCGGATCTTTCTGGATGCAAACTGCCTTCGAGCTTCTCTTTCAACCTATTGACGCGAGCCAACGATTTGGCTAAAGAGAACGCGAAATACCAAATCATAATCTTGTCCGCCTGCTTGTATTCATTGTTTACCCTGTGCACAACTTCCGATCCAGTTTTAATTTCCAGTTCAACTCCTGCCGAATTGCCAATAGTCAATTTACAGATCCCGATCCAAACCTTCTACATCATCGCTCCATTGATTATCTTGCCGCTTTTCCTGAACTTTCTCCTGTGCTCTCAAGAACTGTGGGAAACGATGGCCGAACTTCCTGCAATCTTCCCGGATAGTCGCTCGATTGAAAAGAGAATATTCCCATGGATTCCAACATCAATTGCATACTTCGAGCTCTCCTGCTTAGAGACCGGTGAATCCCGATTCTTCCCATATTTGAAATGGTTTTCTTCGGTCTTAATCACGTGGGGGATTGTCCCGTTCACTATGTTTTGGTTTTGGTACGCATATCTGCCACGACATGAAAGTCTCGGCTCAGCTCTGCAATGTGTATGCGTCGGCGCTACATTGTGTTGGTCCATCGGTTCCTACGCATGCGCCATCGACACGTTACACAATGCCAATCGCTCGCATTCATGGACAACGGGATTCTGGGTAACCCTAGGCGTTGCACTCATAGTAGGTGCTGGTATTGGTTATGCGCTTTGGGATTTTTCAAAATGCGTGTTCACAACTATGACCAAAGACGCGCTCCAACCGAGAGAAACTGTTCTCAGTTGGCTATTTTGCGCACTGATCACGGTAAGCTTGATACCGTTCTTGCGTCGGCAGTATATGCACCGAACTGTATGGATGATGTTTTCCTTTCTGGTGGCATGCATAATCGGTACCACGAGAATCTGCAACCAGTATGTATTTGATGAGCCGCATGAAGAGCCTACCACCAAAGCTCATGGCTTCTTCAATGACTGGAGATTATTTAGAGACACCTTTCTGAATGTCAATGCCAACTTATCTGGAGCAGAGATATCAAAGAAAAGTGCAAATTGGACGGCCGCAGCCAATCAATCTGAAGTTGTTACGGCTGCCAATCTGAAATACAGGAATCTGCGTTTTGCGAGTGCCGATAACGTATTTCTAGAGGAATCCAATTTAGACAGAACTGACTGGAGCTATGCACATCTACGGAAGGCGGAACTTTCTCATTCATCGATGATCGATAGCGACCTGGTGCAAACCGATCTGAGTGGAGCGATATTGAAAAAGACAGACCTTAGAGGAGCAGATCTGACGAATGCTATTTTGACCGGTGCCGATATAACAGGAGCGCACTTCGAAGATTCTGAAGAAGACCAGGACGGCAACCTTCCACACCGTCAAACTAAAATCTCATTGGAACAACTGAAACTCGCGAAGAATTATTGGTTGGCAACGTATAGCGAGTCTATAAAACATTCCATCGACAGGACTAGAAAGGGAACTCCAGATAACGCGACAAAGTGATGATTAGGATCCTTCCTGAGCTCGCGCTACGTAAAATGTTCTGTCAGCGATCTGCCAGCATTGATGTGGAGTTCACCTTGCCTCATTCGGTGCTGGCCCAAACATATCCAGAAAATCGCCAGATGAAATATCGAAGTCAGTCATTGCTGCCGGACCTGCTTCGTCTGGGTCTCCTTCGGTCGCTTTCGCAGTTGAGATTCGTATGTCGTGAATTGTTTCCGAATTGACGGAAAGGAAAACCGCTTCGTGTGGGTGCCAATAACTCTGCCGCAAATTTCGCACATCTGTAACCGTCCATTCCGTGTCTTTCCGAAATATGCGATTAATCGGTGATGCATTTTTCAGAAAGATCATCAAATATGGATGACTACACCGGAGCGGCATCGCGTTAACGTTGATTACATAGTCCCCATTACAGAAGCCGACTGCGGTGGAATAGGCTGGGATTGGAATGTCTCTGCTTACATGAATGATTGAACCTACCTCAAAGCTGTGCGGTGAGTAACGAGCCGTCGGAGTGGCTGGTGCCGGATCACTGGATGTGCTCGTAGCACCTGGGGCTGGGGCCGAGGCAATCAAAACAGGAGCTGGGGGCGGGGTCGCGGTAGTGATGGGTAACGGAGGATTGACCGGAACGCCAGTCTCCGACGGCACTGTTGCTGCACCGCAAAATGCAAGCCATACGGAATAAGGATATTCCTGCCCTTCATCCTTTATCTTAAGCGTTGCTTTGACTGGCGTCGTATCGCCAACGTTGCGTAGGAAATCCTCTTGTGTGGGGTCGGACGGGTTCACGCCCATGACCTGAGCAGCGGATGGCGGATCGACCGTAATGTTCATCTCTGGATTGCTCACCTTGAGGTCGTTCAGATTGTACGCTTTGGTGCTGCCCGTTGGATGAAAAGTCGCATGGACAGTGCAGCTGGTAATCCCCGGTACGAATTGAATTCCGCCCGCTTGGACCACTTTTCTAACAATACCCTGAGCATCGATTCTTCTGATGTTCTTTAGAGCAGTTAGCAGCGCCGAAGGCTGAGTCAGGGTCACTGTAAAGGTGGGGATCTGCCCGGCTGCAGTTACAACAAACTGGGCAGGCGTAAACGAAAACGCATTGCTCGGGGTGAACACGAGGGTCACGCTGGAGTTAATATCGACCGGATCATTGTATGTCACCTGCCACGTGGGAAACTGAATGTTGGTAAAATCCTTGGCATGCGCTTGAGCGTCGCTATTGAGCGAGTAGATATCGGATTCCATTTTGGCGAATCCCCCAAGCTGCTCGTTTGATGCTGTCTGTGCATAACTTGGATTACACAAGAAAGCACAACACGAAATGATCCCCACCATGATCAAAATCGCTGAATTTCTCACAACCTAACACCCCCCAGCATCCCAAGATAGCGGTACTAAAGATATCAGCTTGACTTCGAACAGGTTCCTCGGCGCAGTCGCTATGCTATAAGTTGCGAGATCGGCCCACCAAATACCTATCATTTCGTCAAAGTCTGGGGTCCACTGGCTCACTTTCCAGAGCGAGAACGCCAAAGACGCATTCATGGACTCGATAGAGTGGTTCATGGCGCACGAAGCGCTCGAGCGATTCCACTCCAAGGGAGAATTCGCGAATGGCCAGTGAGCGCTTAGCTGACAGGCCTCGTTGGCGGAGACGCTCGAGGTGTTCTTCTGTGGTGTACTCGGGTCCGTAGATGATTCGAAGATACTCTCGACCGCGGCACTTGACCGCAGGTTGGACGAGTCCGCGATCTCCTTTGGCGATGAAGTCGAATGGTTTCACCACCATACCTTCGCCACCACGATCAGTGAGTTCTTGCCACCAGCGGACGCCGTCGTCAAAACTTTCCGGCTGAGTGAGATTGATGATTTTGTAAGGCGTTGCGACAATCAAGCCCTCGCTTGTTTGCGCGATTTTGGCGAGGGTGTCCATATGCCATTGATGATCGTTATCAAAATACGTCTTCGATTCCGTGGCAAGAACATGGAAAGGAGCGAGCTTGATATCGTCGAGCGAGTTCACAGCCCAGCAGTAGCGACGGTATGACTGACGAAATTGCTCCGCCATTTCTAGCCGCTTCGAATACTTGTCGAGCAACGTTCCGACCGCGGGGTCCCTCTTGGTGGCAACACCGAGAACCTGAACAGCTTCAGTAAGCGATGCTGAAGCAGCTGCTCCTACCGCTGCGTACTGGTCACGCAACAGCTCCTGTGCCTTAGCCGACCAGGGCATCAGCTCACAATCTAGAGCGATCCAATCAGAGTTCAGTTCCTCCCAAAGTCCGGCATTGGTTACGGCCGAGTGCACGCGGTTGATGAACTCTTGTTCCAGCTTCGGATCGTTGAAAAATCTGCGACCGGTGCGAGTGTAGCAAATACCGCGTCCTTCTTTTTGAACACCGAAGCGCTTGCGCGCAAGAGCTTCGTCCTGGCAGACGATTACAATGGCGCGAGAGCCCATGTGTTTTTCTTCGCAAACTACACGAGGCACGCCATTATTCAGATAGTATCGGAATGCTTCTGATGGATGCTCCAGTAAGCCACTCTCTTTGCTGGTTTCGCACGGCGACATCGTAGGAGGCAGGTAGATCAACCACTTCGGATTGACCGCGAATCGGCTCATAACTTCAAGAGCGGCAATCGCATTTTGCTCGCGAATGCTAATCTTGCGATCGAACTGCGTTGATATGACGCGCCGCCCCATAACATCCTCGATGTCCAAAACCTCGCTATCTCTTGAATCATCCCTACTGAGGCTCTCACTCTGCTCACCCTCAGGCAAGAACGGTTTTGCGGGCTCATAGTAGGTATACGCAGCCTTGACTGATACCAGTTGTTTCTCTGGATATCGCAATGCCGTTAGGCTTCCACCGAATACACATCCGGTGTCGATACAGATCGTTTTGTTCACCCACTCCGGCTCCGGTACCGGCGTGTGTCCGTAAACAACGACGGCTTCGCCGCGATAATCGCGAGCCCAGTTATACCGGACAGGAAGTCCGTACTCATCTGTCTCGCCGGTTGTTTCGCCGAAGAGAGCGAAGTCACGCACTCGGGCTGATGAGCGTCCCTGGAACTCTCTCTTCATTCCGGCGTGTGCCACCACGAGCTTCCCGTCGTCGAATACGAAGTGTCCGATCAGTTTGTCGAGGAATGTCGTGATCTCCTTCCGGAAATCATCCGATTCTTTCTCTAACTGCTCCAAAGATTCCTTCAATCCGTGGGTGATACGAACATCCCTTCCCTTAAGCTTCTTCATGAGCTTAACGTCATGGTTTCCAGCTACACAGATTCCGGTGCCACCTGCCACCATTTTCATGACTAGACGCAGAACGTCAGGTGTCTTCGGTCCTCTGTCAACGAGGTCGCCTACGAAAATCGCTCTTCTCCCATCGGGATGAGAGACTGTGAAATCGTTGCTGTCCGATGCCGAGAAGGTGTATCCAAGGCGAACCAGCAATTCGCGCAATTCATCGTAGCAGCCGTGCACGTCGCCGATGATGTCGAAGGGTCCATGATCGTTTTTTCGATCTGTCCATAGCCGAGCGCGGACAATTTCAGCTTCATTCACAGCTTGCTCGGAGGACAGAATGTGGACGTAGCGAAAACCCTCGCGTTCTAATCCACGAAGCGACCGCCGCATCGCGCCATGCTGTCGACGAATGACGTGCTCGCCGAACGCTCTATCGGCTCGGCTTTCGTTCCGCTGGTAGCATAACTTTTCTGGAACGTCGAACACGATTGCCACCGCCAGGCAATCGTGTGCACGTGCAAGCTCAACTAGTCCTTTCCGGTCATCCGCCATTACGTTGGTGGCATCGACGACGGTGAGTTTCCCCGTAGACAAACGTTTCCCTGCAATAAAGTGCAAGATTTCAAAGGCGTCCTTAGTGGATGCCTGATCGTTCTCGTCGTCCGAAACTAATCCACGACAGTAGTCGGATGAAATCACTTCGGTCGGCTTGAAATGAGTTCTGCCGAACGAGGACTTTCCTGAACCGGATGGTCCAATCAGAACGACGAGACAAAGATCGGGAATACTGAGCGTCACTTTGTAAATACTCCCATCTGCGTAGGTGCACCGACATCAGGATGTTCGTCGCCAACCGGCAGAAACCGCACGCTGTATTTGAAGCGCGAACAGACATCGTTTGCCCACGTCTGAAATTCAGCACGGGTCCACTCAAATCTGTGATCGCGGTGGCGGAATTTTCCAGCCGGCAGATTTTCGAATTTGCAGTTGTATTCAGAGTTAGGGGTGGTCAATATAACCGTCTTCGGACAGGCAAATTCAAATACCACCCGCTCGAAGGCGGACAACCTTGGCGGATCAAGATGTTCCACGACCTCAATGCAGGTCGCGGCGTCGAAGCCTTCAAACCTCTTATCCCTATATGTCAACGAGCCTTGAATAAGTTTGAGTCGCTCCTTCTGCCGCTCTGGCAATCGCTCCAGATCCAAGCGCTCTTTCGCTATTTCCAATGAACGATAGGAAACGTCCATTCCGACAATTTCGGAAAAGTCCTTTTCCTGAAACAATCGTCCAATGAGTTTGCCTTCTCCACATCCCATATCAATGATGCGGCGGGCGTTCGATTCTCTCAGCACAGCAAGAACTGTGCCGAGGCGCCTTTCGTTGAGACTTATGCGTCGCTCTACCGCAGCTTCTTCGTCCGCATGCTTTTGTTCTGACTCATCCGGATCGAGTTCGTCGTCATCGGCAAGCCTCTGCAACGCAAGCCTGGTCAAGTGACGCTTGTTCTGGAGATAACGATTCGTGATCAGGTTGCGCTCCGGATGCTGAGCAAGCCAACCTTCTCCGTGACGCAAGAGTTTACCCACCTCGTCCTCGCCAACCCAGTAGTGTTTGTCATTGTCCAGAACCGGCACGAGGACATAAATATGGGTCAACAGATCATGCAGCGTACTGCTGCCGGTCAATCGCACGGAGTAGTACCGGCTTTGTCCCCACTCTTCGAAGTGTTCATCCAGTTTGTGTCCTGTGACCTCGACCGCATAGCCTAGCGGCTCAAAAAGTCTTCGCAAAACCTCTTCGCCACCACGACATTCCACTGCCGAGATTGTTGCTTCGAGCGGAATGGGCGTATTCACAAGCTCCGGTCTTTCCCGACTCTTGCCGGACAGCGCACTTCCGAATACCTGAGCGATGGCTACGCTGAGAAATGAAGAGGCAACATAGGGACGATCGTTGACATATTGATCGAGGCTGCCCTCGCTGTTGCTGTCCTTGCGTCCGCGCACAAGGGAGATTGGATCGATGT